>ERZ791603.1268-NODE-1268-length-19509-cov-12.217744_pt1 | contig 19509 bp, 19 predicted proteins | sample MGYA00509966_ERZ791603 | MGnify/ENA primary metagenome ERZ791603 (study PRJEB30046, sample SAMN00791931) | human gut metagenome | study: EMG produced TPA metagenomics assembly of the A metagenome-wide association study of gut microbiota in type 2...
TAACGGAGCAATGCCTTTAACTTACGGCTTTTTGCAATAATTCTTGGGTCGATGTGGGCATCGACCCCTACGAAATGTGCATTTATTTTAACAAATCGTTAGGTGCGATGCCCACTGTCACCTTGATTTTCTTCTTTAACTTGCCTTTTCTTTATCCCCTCCGTCGCTCATGCGACACCTCCCCTTGCAACAAGGGGAGGCCGGAGTTGGGTCTATTGTTTATTAAAATACTATATGTATGCTCTGGATTCCATCATTCCAACCCACTAACGGTGTACTCCAAGCTCTCCGGCAGAAATTTAATGCCATGTTGCAAATAGAAATCTTCATCAAGATTTATTTTTATCTTTTCTCCGTTTGAGAGATTTCTGCTTTTACTGAGATCAGGCTCAAAATGGGCAAAGATATCCGATGCTTCCGTTCCACCATAATCATTTACATATTCCGGGTCATCAAAAACGCTGTAGTCATCAGGAACATATACACCTGCTGCGTCCCATAAATCTCTATAAAATTTTTCGGGTTCAAGTAAATAAAGCCCTGCGTATCCGTTTCCGTTTTTTCCAGCGAACTCAACAGCGGCATATTCTCTTAAATCTAATGTAACATAATTTTCCAATCCGCTTACTTTAAAAGTTTTTTCTGTGTTTCTTAAAATGATTCCCATTTCTTTAAAATCAAGGGTGCTACAAGAACGGGTAAAGCTTAAACTTACAGTAACTTTATCCCCGTTCGATAAATGGCTGTTTCTATCTACATCCAACTTGACGATTTCTCCTACATCTACCCAATCACTCCATTTTTCAGATACATTTCTACTCTTGTTTCTCAGCAATGCACGGAACTCATCTTCCGGTATAAAGAAAGCCTCTACATTACCGTATCCGTTTCTTCCGCTGAAAGTGACCCCAATATAGTCGCTTACATCTATAATTGTATATTTTGATCTGTAGACGATTGCGGATATTGACGGTATCAATATTGCCAATGATAATATAATACACAGTATCTTTGTTTTTCTATTAAATTGTATTTTACGCTTCGTGGGTATATTATCCACATTCAATGGCTGCGACGTAAGATCGGCACCGCAGTTGTGACAGTATTTCTCTTCATTTTTTACATGACATCTGCATACATTGCATTTTTTCATTATTATTTACCATCCTCGTATTATTTTAGATAATTTTTATCTGTAGAATATATTATAGATAATTTTTATCTAAAAGTCAATAGATAATATTTATCTATTATAAAATAATTTCGGTGATTGAAATGGATAACAGGATAAAGGATCTCAGAGAAGACAACGACATGACGCAACAACAGGTTTCGGATAAAATCGGCATTACTCAAAGAAAATATAGCTATATTGAAACCGGAACTCAGCCGCTCACGGATGAAATTCTTGTGGCGCTTTCAAAGCTATATAATGTCAGCATTGATTATATCCTCAAGCAAACCGAAATTCCGAACAGATACAAAAAATGAAAAAGCAGCTCCCGATTTGTTCAAGTCGGGAGCTGCGGTTTGTTCTGTTCAATTAGAATGAAAAATATTTTTCTCTCATTTTCTTCATTCTGCCGTTCATAAGTTTGAGCATATCAATCGCCGTTTGCTTTTCGTCGTCTGTACCGTATATTGCCTGCTTCATCATTCTGCCTTCCTCGAAGCATGCATCGTCATGAATCGGGAAATAGTTTTTGAGCAGGAAGCAGCCGTAGCGGACATATCTCATTTCACCTACAAGGCGGAATTCCTTACTTATTGTATCAACGGCAACGCTTCGGAAATTCTTGATTGAATCAATTATTGCCCTACGTTCGTTTTCGGGCGAAAAAACGATTGTCGAGCAAATATAAGCGTTCCGATTTTCGGGCGTGCAGTTGTGACTGTCGGTACTGCCGACAACAGGGTATCTGTAACCTCTTGCTTTATCCTCGTAATAACGTACGGTCTGATATCCGTTCTGTTCAAAATAGTTTTCGCCGCCGAGCACCTCGAATGCGTCAAATATTTTGTTCTCGACAAGCCAATCGTTGAGTGCATCGGAATCATGGAAGGTGTTGCCCGTTATCCAGGTCGGGTGGACAAAAATTGCAAGTCCGTTCGCCTTTCTTATCTCGTCATAAATCCATTTAAGAGTTGAAGCGACAAGCGGATCAACGTTATCGGGAACCTTGAAACCCTTTGCAAGCTCGGTCATTTTGTCCTCAAACTCATCACGGGTCATAACCTCGGGACAATCCTCACGGGTAGCACGAAACTTTTTGTCCTTGCCGACTTCTTCGACTGCCTCATCCTCAACAAGGGAGTTAATGCTGTATTCGCCGCCAAAGTTTATTGTGTGCGGACAAACTCTGAAGCCCTTTATCGGAGGAAGATGAACCTCCTCGCCCATAACCAGATTCATTTCGGTCGGAATATTCTTAAACTGCTCAATCGCATAAAGCGACGGATAATAGCGTCTGTGGTCGGTTATCGAAAGGAAATCATAGCCGTGTGCACGGTAGCTTGCAACAACATTCGCAGGGTCGTGATCGCCGTCGGAATAGTTGGTGTGCATATGAAGATCGCCGATGAACGGATAAACATCTGTCAAATCGCCGTCAACAGCATAGACGGCAAAGGTTAAATTGTCATCATCTTCGTTGGTGAACTTAATGCGATATTCGCCCTCATAAGGAAGTGTCACTTTTATATCAATTCCGTTCTCTGTTGCCGTAACGGGAATTCTGCGGCGATATCCGGTAGCCGGATATTGATCCTCGGAGCCGCCGTGAAGCCAAGTCAAAACTGCGGTATACTCGTTGCCGACTGTGAAAAATAATCTGTCACCAAACGGCCGGATATGTATGATTTTTTCTTTGCCTGCCGCCATAACCTTTGGGAATATATCAAAAGTCCACAGCTCATGTCTTCTTTCAAATGCCATTTTGAGTACTCCTTTTAAAAAAACGGCGGCACTTTCACCGCCGTTTATTTATGCCTTAATTGTTGCCAAGGTATAACCGTCCTCATCAATGTAAACGGTCATAACTTTCTCGCTTGTTGTATTTTCATCGGTCACGGTGTCCATGGAGAATGTTACTCTCCAAATTCCCTGCGTGCGGTCAAAGGCAAAATTGACTTTGTTGAATTTTTCGCCGACTTCTTTCTTTGCGATGTCAAGAACGGCGGATTTTGTGTTGACCTTGCCGACTGCATTACTCTCATTTGTAACAAATCCCTCGGTTTTTGCATTGGGATTTTTCTTGATTTCTTCCTCATCGTCATTATACTTAAAGGTCAGAACTTCTTCAACGAGAGTATAGCCGTTTTTCTTGTCAACGGTTGTCTGCTTGCCGAGGTCGCCCTCTTTCTTGCCGCAGGCAAAGAACGTTATCGCAATAACGGCAGTAAGCAGAACAGCAACAATTCTTTTCATAAAATCATCCCCTATAGTTCTTGTATTCGCCACTGAGTATCTTATGCCACCATTCACGGTTATTGAGATACCACTCGATAGTTTTCTGAATTCCTTCATTGAACAAAGTCTCGGGTGTCCAGCCGAGCTCGGCATGAATTTTTGCCGGATCAATGGCATATCTCATGTCGTGACCCGGGCGATCCTTAACATAAGTAATAAGACTTTCATCCTTGCCGACTGCTTTAAGAATTGTTTTGACAACATCAATATTCGCTTTTTCATTATGACCGCCGATATTATATACCTCGCCGATCTTGCCGTTTTCAAGGATCATGTCGATCGCCTTGCAATGGTCGTCAACATAGAGCCAGTCACGGACATTGAGTCCCTCGCCGTAAACGGGGAGCTTTTCGTCGGCAAGAGCCTTTGAAATCATGAGCGGTATAAGCTTCTCGGGGAACTGATACGGTCCGTAATTGTTGGAGCAACGGGAAATCGTTGCGGGAGTTCCGAATGTTCGGTGATAAGCCATTACGAGCAGATCAGCCGACGCCTTGCTTGCCGAATACGGTGAAGAAGTGTGGATCGGTGTTGTCTCGGTAAAGAAAAGATCGGGACGGTCAAGCGGAAGATCGCCGTAAACCTCGTCTGTCGATACCTGGTGATAGCGGGGAATATCAAATTTGTTGCAGGCATCAAGCAAAACCTGGGTGCCGAGAATATTTGTTTTGAGGAAGACCTCGGGATTTTCGATTGAGCGGTCTACGTGGCTCTCGGCCGCAAAATTGACTATTGCATCGAACTTTTCTTCCTTGCAGAGTGCAAAAACGGTCTTTCTGTCAGTTATATCTCCGAGGACAAATCGAAAATTACCCTTGCGTGCCGCATCAAGAGTATAAAGATTGCCTGCATAGGTCAGAGCGTCAATACATACCAATCTGTAGTCGGGGTGCTTGCGCTGCATATAATAAATGAAATTGCTGCCGATAAATCCGGCTCCGCCGGTAACAAGAATATTTTTCATAAAAAATCTCCTTTGGAAATTGTCATAGATATTATACACTATATATTTTAAAAATAAAAGCCTTTTCCCAATTTTGAACTGAGAAAAGGCATATTTTATTCTTTTATATCGTCCGAACCGTTATCCTTTTCAACCTTAACTTTAAGGAAATATCCGACTGCGGCGCCTGCAAGCGCACCCACAATCATGTTGACAAATATATTTACGTCCGTCACAAGCGAGAGCAAAGCACCCACACCTATGCCGAGAACAAGAAAAATCAGAACAAAATATCTGCTCAATTAAGCCGCCGCCTTTCCGAATATATTCTTTACGGTTGAAACTATGATCTCCAGCTTGTTCATGTGAACGGTTACCTTAACCTTTTCCGAATCAATCAGCTTTCCGTCGTCAGCACGAAGCTCGGCGGTTACTATCGCCTCTCCGTCACCCTTTGCCGTTACAAATCCGTCCCTGTCGACGGAAACAACTCCGTTAGAATCCGATTTCCATATGAGTGAGCCGAGAGTCTTGTCATAATCGGCAATTATTCTTGCATTCGCTTTATATCGCAAGTCAATTCTGTTAAAAGAAACCTTCAGAGGTTTCTCGGACTCACCGTTTATTTTCAACATATCGTTTTGATTTACAGAGCGCATCCACGAAAGTGTCACATACGGCTGATGAACATTCAACACTGTGTTGATCTGACCCAACAGAGCCCTGACCTCCGAACGGTTATCCTTTGCAAATTCAAGTATTTCTATGATAACATCAATTATACCCTGTATCTGATTTTGAGTGAGATTTCGGCTTGCATCGCTTTCCGCAATCTGCGAAGCAATATAAGCGCGGAAGCCGTCACTCTTGATCGTATCCATATTGGTCGGAATAATTCCGAGCGCAAAAGCCGACAGAATTACTCCGAGGGTTTTAAGGGCATTGCCTGCATTGAGTTTTTTCCCGATATACTGACCCGCTATAAATACAAGACCGTCCTCATATTTTTCGGCATAGTTTTCTTGACTTACAAAAATGTCCTTTGCAAGCCTCGACATCAGTGAATCTAACATTGCGCCGACCGAGCGGGAGTCCTCCTCGCTGTAGAAATTCGAGCTTGATTTTTTACCGGTATCCTCCATCAATGTATCAAATGTCTTGCAAACATTTTCGTAATAGCTCGAATAATTCGCACAGTTTTCAGCCGACGGCAAATAATACTCCACGCCATAGCGTGTGAATCCCCAGTCTTTCATAACGAACTTGGGAACATAGTCGTTCGGGTTCATTATATTCATAATATTGCCGTATGCAGCACCGTCAACGCCGTCATTTTTTGTGCACTGTGGCGCCTCAAAGGTGTAAACATAAATGTCATTCTTTGCAATTCCGACCGTCTTTATGCTGTCGGCATTTTTGAGACACTTCGTATAGCTTCCGTTGTCAAGCTCTCCGCCGACAAGGTTCGCTATTGAGCCTCCCCTGCTGTAGCCGGGAATCAGAAGCTTAACTCTGCCCTCAAGCTTTTCCGTTGTGAAATAATCGTTGATATAATTCAGAATAATCTCCTTGCCGATATCAAATCCAAGGTGATTGTCACCGTTGCCGACTCTAAGATTTCCGCCCCACTCCATGCCATAGTTTCCGCTTCTTATTGCGGCAATGACGATCGTGCATTTCTCGCCCGAAAGCGTGACGGTTTTTTTTGCCATCTCGACCGCCGCTGTATCGTAGCCCTCGGTCTCATAGCCATATGCCTTAGTCTCATAGCCGCAGTTTTTGAGCATGGCTTCAATATGCTCGTCCGTGTCGCTTGTGTTGAAGGAATTAAAGGTTGCCATCGAGACATTCAAGGCGAGCAGGGCAAGCTTGTGATTATATTCAAAAGAGTTCCCCGTGAACCATTCATCATCGTATTCATAAGGATAATAAAGGCTCTCGTCAAACCAATCGCACTGATAAACACCGGTTGCTTTTTTCTCCGCCTTTGCCATGGACGGCATTGATGAAAGAGCGACGACAACCGTGAGCAATGCTGCTATTATTTTATTCCGGCATTTCAAGTCATGCTTTCCCCATTTCATACATATAAATCTCTGCTGATATAATATCATATTATATTTTAAAAATAAATACATTTTGCCCAATTTGTAAAAAATTTACAATTAAGCAAAACCGCCGACACACTCGCCGACGGTTGCCTATCCCATGTTTATTTCATATCTGCCGTTTCTCAAAATTCTGACAAGATCATCGTTTGTGTTTATCTTTTCCTCCGTAATGATTCCCGATACATTTCCCCTCTGACTTTCACGGTGATAGTCCGCACCGCCTGTCACGATTTGAAATTTTTCTTTCTTCGCCCATGCCTGTGCCTTTTGGTTAAGATCCTTGTCCTTATCCTTGCCGTTGAAAATCTCACATCCGTCAATATACTTCGGGTTTGCTCTGTGAATATACGGTCGGAACGGATGCGCCTGAACGATTATCGCTCCGCTCTCCTTTACAAGCTTATAAAATCTGCGCGGGCCTTTGAAAAGCATATTACCGTTTTTTCTTAAAAAATCCTCATCAATTCCGTAAACGAGATAGTCGTTCGTCGTTGCGAAATATCTTATCTCCATTCCGAGCAGAACCGTGAAGTCATCGCCTGCGGCCTCAAGGGCACAGTGATAACCTTTGAGATATTTGTCAACGTCGATCTGCCTTTTAAAAGAACTGTCCGTTCCGAAAGTCAGAAACGAATAATGATCCGTAATTACCAGACCGCTGTAACCTATTGACTTGTAGAATTCAACCGTGTCCTTTGCCAAGGCCGCCGCACATTCGCTCGTTTCGGCAGTATGGCAATGTAACTCGTATTTGTATTTCATTGGGTTTCCTTCTTTAATCGGTAATTATCGGGCTTTTATTTTCTTCTGACCTTGGGTCGATGTGGGCATCGACCCCTACGGATTATTCTCTTATCGCACTTATCGTAGGGTGCAATACCCACTGCACCGAGAATTTTTCCGTTATTCATCTTCTCTCAAAAAGCGCCTCCCCTCGCTTGACAAGGGGAGGTAAATGCTTTTATTTAACTCTTTTCATAATATCGGCAAACACGTCTGTAAGTGTCTGCGCCGCAGAATATCCCATCGAATTTGTTTCGTGATAATGATTCCTGTCGAAACGGTCTCTGCCGCTTGAAAGATACGGCTGCGTCTTGTGGAGAATGAAATCATTCGGAGCGACAACGTAGCCCGTCATATCATTTGTTACACCGAAGATAAGCAAATCCTTATCTTCTGCGATGTCAACGAGCGGAGTCGGATCAATTTCGGGACCTCTGCCAGTTGCCGAATCCTCTGCCGAATCATATCCGCCGTAAGCAACCTCGGGGAAAACTTCGCCGGGCATAAGGAGAATCTGCTGTGAGCCGATTTTCATGTATGTCATTTCGGAAATGAGAGCAATTCCGAGATCGCCCTTCTTCGCAGGAACAATCTTTGAGCTCATAACCTTGAGCATTGCGAGGAAAGCAAGCACAGCGTTATCCGCATAGTAATAGAACGGCTGCTGAACAACGGTAATTTCCGGCTTCATCTTCTCGTCGTTGTCGATTGAAAGAGCGGCCTTTCCGAGAGTCTCACCCTGAAGTTCGGTCCTCTTCCATCTATCCTCAATATCCGGATAGCCCGGGTCGACAGCGCCGATAGCACCGATACCGTAAAGGACATTGACATCCTTTTCCTTATAAATCGTCTGCCTGAGGAAGTAAGGATAGTCGGCACTGCAAAGAGTGTTGGAGCCGCCGAGTGTATTCGGATGAGCAGCATAGTTGAGAAGCCACGTTTCCTTGCTGCCGTCATCGGGAACAAAGCGAATCCTTGTCAATGTATCATGAAGGACTACCGGAGGACGCTTATCATACTGAGCGTCGGGAACATGAGTTGTTCCGATATAAAGATCACCCTTCTTGCGATTGTCATAAGCCTCAAGGCATACTTCCTTGACGGTCTTAAAAATCTTCTGCATATATGTATCGACCTTGCCGCTCTTCGGGAGCTTGCCCCAATAGCCTACGGTATCAAATCCCCCGTGGGTATGCGAGCAGCAAACATTGATCGCCTTGCACTTTGCCTTGCTCGAAAACTCTTCAAGGCTCGCTCTGATTATGCTTACCTCAAAATTGGTAAGGCCGATAACGTCGGCACAGACCATCATTACGCCGCCCTCATCGCCGCAGCCGATCCACATTGCGCTTATTGTAATCGGGTCATGGAAGCCTGTCATTTTCTGAGCCATCTTATGTCCCGCTATGTAATAGGTCTTGGACTCAAAATCGTCCGGCATCGTCTCTTTCATTGCAAAGCCGACGTCAAACTTTTCGTCTGTTTTATTAGAGATTTTTACAGGCTGAGCCTTCGGCAAATCCTCGGGATAACCTTTCTTGGCAAGTCTTTTACCCTTGCTTTTCGTAATTTTCTTCACGGCGCTTGCCGCAAGATCTGCTATATCCATATGTTTGACCTCCTTGAAACGCTCTTTTGTTTCTATATAATTATATCACGACATATAGATATAAACAAGTTAATTTTTTATGAATTTGTATAGACAAAACAAACTGTTGCATGAAAATATATTGTGTGATATACTTAATGAAGTTTAAACCTTGGAGGAGTATAAATGAAAGTATGCAAGTATTGCAACAGTGAGTGTGATGACACCGAGAAGGCCTGCCATTCGTGCGGAGCGTCGGAATTCAGCAACAAGTGCCGTAACTGCGGTACGGTTTTTGATTCGGGTTTCTGCCCGAATTGCGGTGTTAAGGTCGGACAAAAGCCGCAGATGTGTCCTAAGTGCGGAAACGAATATTACACAAATGCTTGCCCAAATTGCGGATACAACGGTTCGGTTCAAAACGCGCATCAGACGACAACCGCATTTCAGACATCACCTGCAGCTAATAGCTTTAATAACAACAGGCACAATAAAAGCAAGACCTCAATAGGAACAATACTGTTATGGATTTTTTTCCTGCCGGTCATGGTTATCGTAACCATATGGAAATCAGAAAAGCTGGATAAGAAATGGAAAATCATACTGACTGTTATTATTTTGGCTTTCTACTTAGTCGCCGGAGCAGTAAACAACGATACGACATCAACAACGGCATTTATTGCCGGTCTCGGATTTTGAAATTAAATAAACTGTTACAAATTTATTTTTAGCTATTCTGTCGGCGACAGTATCGGCTGCAACAGTTTGATACTAAGATGCTGAATAATGGGAGGAATTCTTTATGAGACTCAAAAAATACATTGCAGAATTTTTAGGCACGGCAATTCTTGTACTTTTCGGCTGCGGAACGGCTGTTTTCAGCGGCGGACTTTCCGGCGAAACAGGTAACGGCACGCTCGGTGTTGTCTCAATCGCCCTCGCGTTCGGTCTTTCAATCGTAGCCGGTGCATATTCAATCGGTCATATTTCAGGCTGTCATGTCAACCCGGCAGTTTCGCTAGCAATGTTCATCAACGGCAAGCTTGACATAATCGACCTTATCGGCTACATTGTCTCTCAGGTTGCCGGTGCATTTGCAGGCAGCGGCTTGCTTATGCTCATTACCAAGGAGACTGCTGCAGACGGCTTGGGTTCAAACGGCTACGGCGAGCTCAGCAGTGTCGGTATATCCATGACGGGTGCAATTATTGTTGAAATTGTCCTGACGTTTGTCTTCGTTCTGACTGTTCTCGGTGTTACCTCAAGCGAAAAGTATTACTCGGTTGCAGGTATCGTTATCGGTCTGACGCTCACCTTTGTACACATCATCGGAATTCCTCTCACAGGTACCTCGGTCAATCCTGCCAGAAGCCTTGCTCCGGCAGTTTTAGATGGCGGTATCGCTCTCAATCAAGTATGGGTATTTCTTGTCGCTCCGCTTGCCGGCGCAGCATTGGCTGGTATTATTTTTAAATTTCTCTTCAAGCCTAAAGAGATCTGACATATTTAATATATCAATGAAAGCTCTGCTCTCCCCTTGAATTTCGAGGGGAGTTGTTATTTTACGGCGAATCGGATAAAAATAAAGCGACACCGCATTGTCAGCTCTCTTCCCTTCCCTTTTTGTTGATTTCATGTACGAAATGTGATAGAATAGCTTCGGTGATTTTATGCTTAAGAAAAACGATGAAATATATCTGACTGTCAAAAGCTGTACCGTACAGGGCAGCGGCGTCTGTGACCATGACGGCATGACGGTCTTTGTTCGCGGAGCGGTAACAGGCGACCGCGTGCTTGCTCATATTATCAAGGTCAAAAAGACTTATGCCGTCGGCATTATTAAAAAGCTTGTGCAGCGTTCACCGATGAGAGCAAAGAATTTCTGCCCTATTGCGGAAAAATGCGGCGGATGCTGCTTTGCTCATATAAAATATGAATCGGAGCTCGAAATCAAAGCACAGCAGGTTGCCGACAATTTTAAGCGTCTCGGCAAGCTCGATATTACGCCGGCTCCGATCATTCCGTCGCCCTCTGCTGAGCGATACAGGAACAAAGCACAGTACCCCGTCGGTTCGGACGGAAGATTTGCGACGATAGGTTTTTATGCGCCGATGACACATAGAATAATCGACTGTGCCGATTGCATTTTACAGCCGAAAGAATTTTCGGAAATAACCGATATTTTCCGCAACTGGATCCGTGAAAAAAAGATAAGCGTTTACAATGAAGCCGACGGATCGGGAATTATTCGTCATATTTATATTCGCAAGGCGGTCGTCACAGGTCAGATAATGGTCTGCATCGTCGCCAATTCAGACAGTATTCCTCATGCGGAAGCTCTGATTGAACAGCTCAAGGAAATTGACGGCTTGGTAAGCGTTGTTCTGAATATAAACCGCGATAAGACAAATGTTGTGCTCGGCAAGGAATGTAAAACGCTTTTCGGGAGCGATTACATCACCGACGAGCTTTGCGGCTTAAAATTCAATCTCTCTCCCCTTTCGTTTTATCAGGTCAATCACGACGGAGCGGAAATTCTATACAACAAAGCTAAAGAATATGCCGCTCTCACAGGCAGTGAAACGCTCGTTGACCTTTACTGCGGAACGGGTACGATCGGACTGACCATGGCAAAGGATGTCAAAAGCTTAATCGGTGTCGAAATCATTCCGCAGGCTATTGAAAACGCAAAAGAAAATGCAAGACTTAACGGCATTGATAATGCAGAATTTATTTGCGCCGATGCGGCACAAGCGGCGTCAACTCTGCTTGAAAGAGGAGTAAAACCCGACATTGTCATTCTTGACCCTCCGAGAAAGGGCTGCGACGAAGCATTGATAAAAACCGTCGCCGAGATGTCACCCGAGAGAGTGGTTTATGTCTCCTGTGACAGCGCAACCCTCGCCCGTGACTGCCAACGCTTTGCCGCCCTCGGCTACCGAACGCTCGCCGCCACCCCCGTCGACATGTTCCCCCACACGGCACATGTTGAGACGGTTGTTTTGCTTTCCAAGGGAGAAATCGACTCAAAGAAGGTGCGGGTGGAGTTCTCGCTGGAAGATATGGATATGTCCGGCTTCCAGAAGGGCGCGACTTATGAACAGATCAAGGCGTATGTGTTGGAGCATACCGGTTTGAAGGTATCTTCCCTGTACATCTCACAGATAAAGCGCAAGTGCGGGCTGGATGTGGGGCAAAATTATAACCTGTCAAAGAAGGAAGATGCCAAAGTGCCAAAATGTCCGCCGGAGAAGGAAGCGGCGATCAGGGATGCGTTGAAATATTTTCAGATGATTTAAGAGTCTATTGAGCAAAAAAGCAGTAAATCAATTTCAGATTTACTGCTTTTGCTGGCCGGGCCGGTGAGCTACGAGCATTCATGACTTTTTGATAACTTGTTCCATGCTGATATATTAAGCGGAAAGTTGTGGCCCTGTATTTTCAGAGGGAAACGAATGCTCCTTGAATATATCCCACAAAATATGCCATCGCTATACTCAGTGCAATGCAACATATACATAGTATTTCAGCAATTACCTTTTTTTCGGTTATTTCATTTATGGACTTTCCGTAATCAATAGTAGACCATACCATTGAAAGCAAAAATAGAATTGAAATCCATTGAGTATGAAATGATAGTCCCATGCTAACAAATACATAGTTTGAAATGATGTAAAAAGCGCTTCTGACTACAACTTCTGTCACTTTTACAATCCGATTTCTCATAGAATTCTCCCTCTCTGATAATACTGTGGGCGGCAGCACTCCTTGCTGTCGCCCCTTGATTGCCTATCTGCAAAGGCGGGCGGGGCTGTCAACGGCGGCGCTTGCGCCGTTCATCTTGACCGTTGACTGGCTCGGCTGGCTTTGCTATTCCGTGATCTCTTTCAGTTATTGTCAAAGGAAATGTAGATAGTTAGACTATTGGGTATGTAGCTGATACTTAACCACTTTTCATCGTTTGATAAAAGTGTCCCGATAGAAACATAGTTTTCTCCCTCGATTTCCTCTGACACATTTTCAATTACGGAAAAGCCTTCTTGGTTCAAAAGCTCCATATACTCGTTATAGTCGTTTTCGCTAATACCGGTAAGGTTGATATTACAATTCTCATGTTCTGTATCAAGTGTAGCCCATGCAACCGTACCAGGCGCAACAGGAAGCCCCTCTGTGTACTCATTCTCAGGCCAAACACCCTCGTCCAATTTTGTAACACTATTAGATTGCGTATTGTTCTCATTGCTTGTCGGTGTAGATGAGGTATTTTGATTAGAACACGCAGCCAAAAAAATCATAATCATGATTGTGAATACAGAAATATATTTCTTCATTGGTTACCTCCTGTTTTTGTGTATGGTTCGGATAATTAACAAAAGAGCAATAGCTGTTGCAGCAAACCCAATAGCCAAAAGGATTTGCGAAATATCAAAGGCAAACGCGCCCTCAATCTGTATATTTGTTGTCGCGTCGGCTTGTCCGATTGCTCCTTCTGGTACTTTTCCTGATTGTGTAACAGCATATACCGAAAAGGCAGCAGCCGCGATAACAAGCGCAGCAAGAGTAGAAATGATACCGTTCCTTTTTTTCGATTTGGTGTTATCAATGCCAAACTGTTCTGCGGTGCTGTCTGCAAATTCTTTTGGCGTCCCCAAACGCTGGATAATCTGCTGCTCTGTTTCTCCATGCTCCATAGCAGACGCAAAAACTTCATTCAAGTCACGTACAACCTCTTTTTTCATTTTGCGTGGTAAAGATAGTTCCTTTTCAACCTGTTTGATATATTGTTCTTTCATTTGGATACCCTCGCTTGTTGATAACTTTCTATAAAGCCGTTTACGCAGTTTTCATAGCTTGACCAAAATAAGATTAGTTCATCAAGTACATTCCTGCCTTTATCCGTTAAAGAATAATACTTTTTTGAGCCGCCATTTGCCGCAGCCGGAGCCAATCGGCATTTGATTAGTTCTGCTTCCTGCAAACGATACAAAATGGGGTAAATGGTTCCCTCTTTCGCATATCCCAAAACAGACGCACTATTGTTCAATTCAGTTATAATTTCATATCCATAAGTCTCCTTGCGTCCGATTAGGCATAAAAGTATCATTTCCAGAGAGCCTTTTTTGAATTGCTGGACATATTTGTTATTCATATCGTCGCCTCTCTTTAGCTTTGCTATTTAGGCTCGCTAAGTAGCAACTATATTATATCTCTTCCGAAGTATCAGAGTCAATAGGCTTAACGAAAAAGTTACAAGATGTCTGTGTAAGGTAATGACAGAATAGCGGTGTGCTGGCGAACTATGCTTTATTTTGTTTTTTATCTAAATCATTCAATAGGGCGGTAGCATCCCTATTGCAAGGGGATTCCAAAAGGGAACAGCGTTCTCCTTTGTCTGGGGTGTTCAGAGGGGATAGTGTTCCCCTTTGACCGGAAGAATCCAAAGAAACCGGCGGTTTCGTGGCACACGATTTTCCGTAGGAAAGTCTAGTGTGTTATACCTTTGTGGAGCAGATGGCAGCCGGAATTGTAGCACACCCTGAAAAGTGTGGCCACAGTTGCGGCGTTCTGGCGGGAAAGGTTGCCCCTTGCGGGGCAGCATAAGCGACAGAAAAAGGCTGGCAGGCGGTGCGGGCAAGCACTGTCTGTCAGCCGTGTCATTTGCGGAACAAAGGTATATCAAAGCCCCCGTCAGCCGCTGCTTCCCATCGTATCAGAACCACCACGGCAGCTTTCCGCGCAGGCTGTCCATCGCCTCGCCCTCCACCTTCTTTGTCCAGCTCTCGCTGAGATGGAAATGGAGCGCCGCGCCGATCAGCGGGTGCTCGATTCCATCGGTAAAGCCATAGCGGTACAGCAGATAGGTCTGCTCTCTGGCTGTCAGCTTGTCCAGCGCCGCATACAATTCTATCAGCTGCTCTTTTTGGATATAGATTTGCTCCGGCGTTTGGGTGTGAGGGTCGGCTATGGCTTCGATCCGCAGCATCCGTTCATCCTCTGAGAGAACGTCATCCAGATATACTCTCTGGAAGCCGGGGCCGTCTTTCTTATCCACCATCCGTTGCTCAAATAAACCGAGGGCGGCGCGGATGCAGTCCGTCATGGCGTTGCGGAGCGCCGGTGCTGCATAGGTCAGAAATTTCATGCCCCGTCCGGCATCAAACAAAGGGATCGCGTTCAGCAGGCCGATACTTCCCTCCTGCATCAAATCATCCAAATCAATTCCAATATCATTTTCATCCAGCCCCATGTTTCGGTATTGCTCCAGCGCAATTTTTCGGATGAATCCCAGATTCTTTTCCAGCAGAATGTCACGGGCAGCCGTATCCCCTTTCTGTGCCAGTCTGCACAGCTGCTCATTGCTCCGGGTCGGCATTTTGCTTCTCCTGCGCGTGGTCTAAGGTGGATTGGAGAAATTCCGTCAGCGCCTGACCGAACTTGTCTAATGCTTCCTTTTGCACACCGTCCATCCCCGCTGCGCTCTGGGTGACGGCGGCGGAAATCATTTCGGGCGTGATGGTCGGAGTATGAACATCCGCCCCTTTGGTGAGTTCGGTAAACATCTGCTGAGTGATGCCCTTGGTCAAGGACTGCGCTGCTGTGAAATCGTTGCCGATCTCTTTCTTCACTTCCCGCAGCGCCGCCATAAATGTGTTCTGTATCATCGTCAGGTCTGCCTGATATACGGGAACTTTCTGCCGGTTGACAGTTCTGGCCGCCTGCACCGCAGCGTCTGTTTTATTGTTTCGGCGCAGCATGGCGCTGAGAGTAGTAAGCATCTGGTTCTGTCCGGCGAAACCGGCGGCCAGCGTATCGTCAAAATATTGCTCAATCATATAGGTGACTTCTGCAAAGCGAGGGCTTTCCAAAAGGCGGTTGACGATCTCTGCATTGGCTTTTCCGGTGTACAGATTCCGCGCCGCCTGCACCGACAGGCCCAGTTCTTCAATATCAAAATTTGTCCGGTCGGGCGTGTTGACTTCCCCCAGCAGGAAATCTGTGGAGACTTCAAACACTTTCGCAATGCGGAGCAAATGTTCTGTGCTGATCTTATCAGTCTTACCGCTGACAAACCGGCTGATGGCGCTCTCGGTGCTGCCGATGCGGGTCGCCAGCTGTGCCTGGGTAATTTTATGTTCCTTCATAAGCTCCTGCATCCGCTGCCGGATATTGCCGGGCAGATAGGCTCCCTCCATGTGACGCACCTCTCTTCTGAAAACTCTCTTTATCCATTATACCTGATAAAACCAGCGCGGGCAAATGCTTTCCGCTGGCTTCGCCGCTCTGAGGTCTTGCATTTTTGCAAGATTTCAGGGCGGCGTTTTTTCATTTCTTGCACTTTTAGCGGATTTTTCGGTTTATAGGCTTTTTCCCCGTATATTCAGGCAGACGGGCAGATACCGTCAATAAATAATGGAGGACAAAGCCTATGAATTTATTTGAAACTGTAAAATCCGCTGTCACCGTGAAGCAGGCCGCCGAATACTACGGCTGTAAGGTCAACCGGGGCGATATGATCTGCTGCCCCTTCCACGATGACCGGCATCCCAGCATGAAGCTGAACAGGGATTATTTCTATTGCTTTGGCTGCGGGGCTACCGGGGATGTGATAGATTTTGTGGCGCGGCTGTTCGGCCTGAGCAGCTACGAGGCCGCAAAGAAGCTGGCCTATGACTTTGGCATCGACCCGGACAAGCCCCCGGCAGCGATGGCTTTGAAAAAGCCCTATCCGCTGGCGCGGGCTTTCCGCAACGATGAGATACACTGCCAGCGGGTGCTCTGCGATTATCTGCATCTGCTGGAACGCTGGAAGGTCGAATATGCCACGCAATCGCCGGAGGATGAACTGGATGACCGCTTTGTGGAAGCCTGTCATATGATCGAGTATGTAAATGATTTGTTGGACGTTCTCATGTTTGCGGAACTGAAGCAGCGTGTGAAAGCGGTGGATATGCTGCTGAAGGACGGCACTATCACCGCGCTGGAGCAGCGGCTCAGACGTCTGGAAAAGGAGGTGCAGCACCGTGGCGAAGAACGAGCAATCGCGTGAGGCCAACCAGCCCATCTGGTTTGACGGCAAGAGTATCAATGAAGCCCTGTTTTGTGATGATTTTCTCGGCAGACACAAAATCATCTACACAAACGGGGCTTTTTTCACGCCTGATGGCCGCGTGACCGATGAGCTGCCACTGCGTGGAGAAATTTTTGAGGAACTGAAATGCTGCGCGGTCAGCAATATCCCCCGCAAAATTAGCAATATCGTGGAGCTGATGAAGCTGGCGGCGCTGGTAGAGGATTTCCCGCCGGAGGCTGACCGCATTCATCTGGCAAACGGCACGTTGTTTCTGGATGGCTCCTTTACGGAGGGAAAACCGGACATCGTGCGTTGCCGCCTGCCGGTGGCCTATAATCCCGATGCGCCCACGCCGACCCGCTGGCTGGCTTTTCTGGATGGGCTTCTTTACCCGGAGGACATTCCCACTTTGCAGGAATATATCGGCTACTGCCTGATCCCCAGCAACAAGGGACAGCGCATGATGGTCATTAAGGGCAATGGCGGCGAGGGTAAGAGCCAGATCGGCGCGGTGCTGTCCGCCCTGTTCGGCAGCAACATGAAGGACGGCAGCATCGGCAAAATTTCCGAGAACCGTTTTGCCCGCGCTGATCTGGAACACATTCTGCTGTGTGTCGATGATGATATGCGGATGGAGGCCCTGCGGCAGACCAACTATGTCAAATCCATCGTCACCGCACAGGGTAAAATGGATTTGGAGCGTAAAGGCAAGCAGAGCTATCAGGGATGGATGTGCGCCCGGCTGCTGGCATTCAGCAATGGCGACTTGCAGGCTCTCTTTGACCGCAGTGATGGCTTTTATCGGCGGCAGTTGGTGCTGACCGCCAAAGAGAAACCTGCCGACCGTGTGGATGATCCCGACCTGGCAGAGAAGATGAAGGCCGAGGTGGAGGGCATTCTGCTGTGGGCTTTTGCGGGATTGCAGCGGTTGGTAGCGAACAACTTCAAGTTCACCGAGAGCCAGCGCACCAAAGAGAACCGGGAGGCCGTCAAGCGGGACAACAATAACGTGTTTGATTTTCTGGAATCCGAGGGCTATATCCGGCTGAAAGCGGATGCGTCCATCAGTTCAAAGGATTGCTACGACATTTACCGGATGTGGTGCGAGGAAAATAGCCTGACTGCACTCAAACGCCGCAGCTTCAGCGATGCGCTGGTGGCAGCCTGCGGTAAGTACAATCTGGAACACTGCAACACGATTACCAATTCGGCAGGACGTCGGGTATGGGGCTTTATGGGGATCGAGGCAGTGGCAAGGCCGCATATAAACGAGTTTACGGACGCTTCACAGTGTACGTACGTACCGGAAGACTGGCGGGATTGATTTCCGATCTGGTCGCCGGTACGTATGTACGCAGCGATTGACCCTGTTACCTCATATATTGTAGAGGCGCTTCATTTGGATAAAGTGGTCGTGCCCATTTTGGGTACACCTATTTTGATGTGTAAAAGTGGTTATGGATATTTTGTCCACCACCAGAACCGTGAAATTCTTCGCGCTTTTGTGCTGTGAAGTAGGTGTGGTCATTTTGATCACACCTGAAGCGGTCAGTAAAAGCGGTGATTTTGCAGGCATATTTTAGAGCAATCTCAAAACGGCGAAATGTTTCTCTTTTATCCGTATACAGTTCGCCGGATGGCGGCTCACGGAACGACGTACAGATTGCAGCATTTTGTGACAATACAGCCCGAACAGTGAAAAGTCCCGCATTTCTGTGAAGTCGAATATTCCGCCGTTGACCAACGATACGCAGGGAATCATTTCTATCGCAAAACAGCATTTGCACAAATTTCACCATTGACCAAAGCCGGTGCGCTCCCCAGCGTAGCCGGTTCTTTTTATGACGCAACCGAAAATCATGTTTTATCTATCAAGTGACAAAGGGCTTCACTTGCGAAAATGGAGGAATATATTTTATGAAGTCAAGTATCCGAAACGAAATCAAGGCGCAGATCATCCGCGCCGGTTACACCATGCAGGAAGTCGTTGACCAGCTGCACGATGAGTATGGGTGGAGCGACAGCGTATCCAATCTTTCCGGAAAATTGCAGCGGGAATCGCTGCGGTATCGGGAGGCCGTGGAGTTGGCTGACGTGCTGGGATATGACATTGTCTGGCAGAAACGGAGGGATTGAGTATGGAAAAAGCACAATACGCGATTATGCGATTTGCCAAATATAAGGGGCCTGAAATCGGCAATATCGAGGCCCATAACGAGCGCACAAAGGAAAAGTACGCCAGTAATCCCGATGTGGATACCAGCCGAAGCAAGTACAACTTCCATCTGGTCAAACCGCCCGGCAAGTACCGGGCCGAGTCAGAGAGGCAAATTGCCGCTGCCGGATGCCGTACCCGGAAAGACAGTATCCGTATGATCGAGACGCTGTTCACAGCCAGCCCGGAGTTCTTTAAGGGAAAGAAACGGGCGGAAATTTGGGTATTTTTCGAGGAAGCTCTGCACTTTCTGGAACAGCATCAGTCCAAAGAGACAATTATATCCGCCGTGGTGCATATGGACGAGAAAACGCCCCATATGCACCTTT
>ERZ791603.1278-NODE-1278-length-19456-cov-2.867326_pt1 | contig 19456 bp, 16 predicted proteins | sample MGYA00509966_ERZ791603 | MGnify/ENA primary metagenome ERZ791603 (study PRJEB30046, sample SAMN00791931) | human gut metagenome | study: EMG produced TPA metagenomics assembly of the A metagenome-wide association study of gut microbiota in type 2...
CGTCGCCGTGACGCATAATAAAAACTTGCATATTGCACCGCTTTTGTTAACCAGATTCGCCCGTTTTCTTTCATCTGAAACCAGAGAAAGAAAACGGTGGCCGGCATTGTGCCTTATCCATTCACCGAATGAAACGCTGTTTTTTACCTCAATGGCGTAAGTATAGTCAATATGCGTTTACATTTTGACCAACACTCCGCCATTCAGCGCGGATTCATATAGCTTTGACCTTCTTATTGCAGGTCAGTTGCAGTTGTTTTCCAAAAACTTTCCCCACGCGCGCCCATCTCGACCAAACGCTCGCAAGGGGTAAAACGGGAACCATACTGCGTGGCAAGTCGTTGCATTATTGCAACCACTTCGCCCGCGCCGAGAGAATCGATATAGCGGAACGGTCCACCGAGAAATGGCGGAAAACCAATGCCAAATACCGCACCAATATCCCCGTCACGCACGCTACGGATAACCTGCTCATCAACACAACGTACTGCTTCATTCAGCATCAACATCACACACCGTTCAGCAACCTGCGGTGCGGAGAGTCGCCCCTGCCCTTGTGCGCCAATGAGCGGGTAAATGGCGGGATCGACCTGTTTTTTGCTTTTACGCCCTTTCTGACCATAAAGATAGAAACCCCGACCATTTTTTCTGCCTTTGCGATCGTCGTTCAAAATTGAAGAAACAACATTTGCAGGCGCGCTAAAACGTTCTCCATAAGCGGCTTCCAGTACAGGAATAATTTTAGTCCCGGTGTCGATTCCTACCTCATCCAAAAGTTGGATTGGACCTACCGGAAAACCAAATTTCACTAGCGCGGCATCAATGTGCTCTACCCGTTCACCTTCGGTCAGCATGCGGATAGCTTCATTAATGTAAGGCGCTAAGATGCGATTGACGTAAAACCCGGCTTTGTCACGCACGACAATGGGCGTTTTGCCCTGTTTTTTCGCCAGTTTTACCGTAGTGGCGATGGTTTGCGCCGATGTACCCGCATGAGGAATAATCTCTACCAGCGGCATTTTTTCCACCGGACTGAAGAAATGCAGGCCAATAACTTGCTCAGGTCGCGTGGCGTGAGCTGCGATATCACCAATCGGTAAAGATGACGTATTCGAAGCAAAAATGGTATGAGCGGCGCAATTTTGCTCCACTTCCGCCACCATCTGTTGTTTTAATTCGAGATTTTCAAACACCGCTTCAATAATCAGATCGCGATGGGCAAAGCCGCGATAGTCCGTCGTTCCGGAGATTAATGCCAGCTGTTTGTCACGTTCGCTGGCTTTGAGATGACGACGGCGAACTTTGCCCTCCAGCTGATCCCAACTGTACTTCAGCGCATGATTTATGCCCTGCGGGTTGATATCTTTAATTCTGACCGGAAGCCCCGCTTTACAAGCAGTGACATAAGCAATACCGCCGCCCATCAAGCCACCACCTAAAATTCCCACGCTGTTTAATGGCGCAGGCGGTGCATCACTACCGGGATCTTTCTTCACTTCCGTACTGGCAAAAAAGATACTACGCAAAGCTTGCGATTGTGGCGTCATCGCCAGTTCGCCAAACGCCCGAGCTTCGGCGTCATAACCGCTGCTGGTGCCCTGCGCTAATCCCGTTTCAACAACCTCCAGGATGCGTTCTGTCGCCGGATAATTGCCTTGAGTTTTGTGTTCTGTTTTCTTGCCGACCATTTTGAACAGCAGCGCACGACCTAACGGCCCCGCCAGAATACGCTCGCGTACAGGTAGAGGGCGGGAAGATGGGCGATCCTTCTTCGCCAGCTCAACAGCGACTTCCAGCAAAATGGAGTGCGGAACAACGTCATCCACCAGCCCCAGCTTTAATGCCTGTTTCGCCCGAAGTTGTTTTCCGGTGAGGATCATCTCTAATGCTGTGCTGACGCCTATCAGACGCGGTAAACGCTGGGTGCCGCCTGAACCGGGTAACAATCCAAGTTGTACTTCAGGCAAACCGAGCACCGTTTTAGGATCGTCAGTACAAACGCGACCGTGGCACGCCAGCGCCAACTCCAGCCCACCACCCAGGCAAGCGCCATGAATAGCCGCGATAACCGGAATGGGCAAAGCATGAATCTCCGCCATCAACTGTTGGCCCTGCCGCGCCAGTGCTTCCGCTTCTTGCGCCGTTTTGCAGTTGCCGATCATGTTGATGTCTGCGCCAGCAATGAAGTTGTCCGGTTTAGCGGAGACAAACACCACGCCTCGCAACTCTTTGTTTTCACGGAGTTGCTTAATAATGGCGCGCACCTGCGAGGCAAACTCCGCCTTCAGGGTATTCATTTTCTCACCCGGTACGTCGATGGTGATAACGGCAATGTTGTCCAGACGAACATTAAGGGTAAACGCTGATGTCATTTCCATTATTCCGCCTCCAGAACCATTGCCGCGCCAAGCCCACCGGCAGCACAGGCGGTAACTAAACCAAATCCACCGCCGCGACGGCGAAGTTCATGCAATGTCTGGGTAATCATCCGTGCGCCGGTCGCCGCGAAGGGATGTCCGTAAGCAATCGAACCGCCAAGCACGTTAAATTTGCTATCGTCCACTTCGCCAGTGGCATGTGCACGCCCCAGTACTTCACGAGCAAAACGTTCACTACCCAGCAACTGAATATTCGCCAGTGTCTGAGCTGCAAAGGCTTCGTGCATATCGATCAATGTCAGATCGCTCATTGTCAAACCGGCACGTTCCAGCGCCAGCGGTGTTGACCAGGCCGGACCGAGCAACATGTCCTGCCAGACATCAATCGCAGTAAATGCGTAGCTGCGCAGATACCCCAGCGGCACCAGCCCTAATTCTTTCGCCCGGGATTCAGTCATCAGGATCACCGCTGCCGCGCCATCGGTCAGCGGCGTACTGTTTGCCGCCGTTACCGTTCCGTGTTTGCGATCAAACGCCGGGCGCAGCTTTGCGTAATCGGCAAGCGAGGAATTACCGCGAATATTGTTGTCTTCGACAAGCGGTTGTTTATAAGGAGGGATAAAGGCAGTCATCACCTCTTCTTTGAGTTTTCCGTCTGACCATGCCTGAGCGGCACGCTGATGCGAACGGTGCGCTAATGCATCTTGCTGTTCTCGGGTGATGCCGTAGGTTTTCGCCATTTGTTCGGCGGTGTCGCCCATCCGCAAGCCAGTAGAATATTCTGCTACCGCAGGCGGTACGGGCATTAAGTCGCGCAAACGCAGGCGAGAGAAGAGTTTCAGGCGCTGGCTCATGGTTCGAGCTTTGTTGACATCAACCAGCACGCGCGCCAGTTTTTTACTGACGCCAATTGGCAATACGGAAGAGGAATCTGCCCCACCGGCAATCCCCGCTCGGATAGTTCCCGCCATCAGGCTTTCTGCGACGTTTGCAACCGCCTGGAAACTGGTAGCGCAAGCGCGGCTGACGCTGTAAGCATCGGTATGCACATTCATTCCGGTACCGAGAACAATTTCACGCGCAATGTTGGGGGCTTCAGGCATTTGTACGACCTGACCAAAGACCAGCTGTTCAATCACTTCAGCGGGGATCTCGCTGCGTGCCAGCAGTTCGCCTACCACCATCTTCCCTAAATCAACCGCGGGAATGCCATGAAAAGCCGTCCCCTGGCGGGCAAAAGGCGTACGTAAACCGCTAACAATGGCGATACGATCGCCCTGGCGGGTAACCAGCGGTAAAACCTGACCCATAACACTCCCCTGTAAAAAAATAAATAAAGTGGTCTGACCTGATCATAGTCTTAACCATTTTTTTACATTTAGCCAAGCGGAGAAAAAAGAAAGTGGGAGCTATGACACAGTGAAGACAGGAGAAAGAAAAGAAAACGCCCCTGCCAGCAACTGACAGGGGCGAACGTACCCGAGAGGAATTAACGCAGACCCAGCTGGAAGATCAGCATTTCAGCTTCGCAGGCAAAAGTGAAATCGATATCCAGGCGCACACCGTCAGACTCTTCAGTGAAAGTCGGGGAGATTTTGCACGGTTCGGATTCCACGCTACGGGCTTTTTCAGTCAGCGCCGCCAGCGTTTGTTCTGCTTCTGCGCGGTTTGCAAACACGCGGCTGTAAGACGCGGTGCAGTCGGAGTTGTCCATAATGGTGCCAACATCCATACAGCAGCAAACCGGGGTTTCATCAGCACTACATTTACTCATCGTTGATTTCCTCTGTATGTGCACCCAAGGTGCCAGATAAACGTTGTGGATATTTTACGCTTCCGGAAAGTGCTGCTCCAGTTGTTAATTCTGCAAAATCGGATAAGTGACCGAAATCACACTTAAAAATGATCTAAAACAAAATTCACCCGAATCCGCGAGTGCGCAACCTCCAAATTTTGCCAGCTGGATCGCGTTTCTTAGATCATATTTGAAAAAAGATGGAAACATACTTGCAACATTCCAGCTGGTCCGACCTATACTCTCGCCACTGGTCTGATTTCTAAGATGTACCTCAGACCCTACACTTCGCGCTCCTGTTACAGCACGTAACATAGTTTGTATAAAAATAAATCATTGAGGTTATGGTCATGAGCCAGAAAACCCTGTTTACAAAGTCTGCTCTCGCAGTCGCAGTGGCACTTATCTCCACCCAGGCCTGGTCGGCAGGCTTTCAGTTAAACGAATTTTCTTCCTCTGGCCTGGGCCGGGCTTATTCAGGGGAAGGCGCAATTGCCGATGATGCAGGTAACGTTAGCCGTAACCCCGCATTGATTACCATGTTTGACCGCCCGACATTTTCTGCGGGTGCGGTTTATATTGACCCGGATGTGAATATCAGCGGAACGTCTCCGTCTGGTCGTAGCCTGAAAGCCGATAACATCGCGCCTACGGCATGGGTTCCGAACATGCACTTTGTTGCACCGATTAACGACCAATTTGGTTGGGGCGCTTCTATTACCTCTAACTATGGTCTGGCAACAGAGTTTAATGATACTTATGCAGGCGGCTCTGTCGGGGGTACAACTGACCTTGAAACCATGAACCTGAACTTAAGCGGTGCGTATCGCTTAAATAATGCATGGAGCTTTGGTCTTGGTTTCAACGCCGTCTACGCTCGCGCGAAAATTGAACGTTTCGCAGGCGATCTGGGGCAGTTGGTTGCTGGTCAGATTATGCAATCTCCTGCCGGGCAAACTCCTCAAGGGCAAGCATTGGCAGCTACCGCCAACGGTATCGACAGTAATACCAAAATCGCTCATCTGAACGGTAACCAGTGGGGCTTTGGCTGGAACGCCGGAATCCTGTATGAACTGGATAAAAATAACCGCTATGCACTGACCTACCGTTCTGAAGTGAAAATTGACTTCAAAGGTAACTACAGCAGCGATCTTAATCGTGCGTTTAATAACTACGGTTTGCCAATTCCTACCGCGACAGGTGGCGCAACGCAATCGGGTTATCTGACGCTGAACCTGCCTGAAATGTGGGAAGTGTCAGGTTATAACCGTGTTGATCCACAGTGGGCGATTCACTATAGCCTGGCTTACACCAGCTGGAGTCAGTTCCAGCAGCTGAAAGCGACCTCAACCAGTGGCGACACGCTGTTCCAGAAACATGAAGGCTTTAAAGATGCTTACCGCATCGCGTTGGGTACCACTTATTACTACGATGATAACTGGACCTTCCGTACCGGTATCGCCTTTGATGACAGCCCAGTTCCGGCTCAGAATCGTTCTATCTCCATTCCGGACCAGGACCGTTTCTGGCTGAGTGCAGGTACGACTTACGCATTTAATAAAGATGCTTCAGTCGACGTTGGTGTTTCTTATATGCACGGTCAGAGCGTGAAAATTAACGAAGGCCCATACCAGTTCGAGTCTGAAGGTAAAGCCTGGCTGTTCGGTACTAACTTTAACTACGCGTTCTGATAACGCGTTCGCCTGGATAAAGTCACCTGCATAGCAGGTGACTTTAACTCCCCCACTTCACCGAAAGTAGTGTCCTCATTGCTTACCTCCTGAGTTTTGCAAACAGCCTGTTGGCAGCTTGCCCTTTCAAATCAATAAGCGGTATCCACAGACAAACCTGAAGGGAAAGGCATATTTTCAGGCGTTCTGCTCGTCCTTCTCAAAGAGTTTACTTTTCTGCATTTCCAGGATACTCCCCCCCCTGGCTATTGTGCGCTCATACACTCAAATTAAAGATAGGTTCTAAATAAATGAGCGTTTTTTGATAGTCTATTTCATTAGGTAATATATATTTGTAACAAATCAATCAAAATGGAATAAAATCATGCTACCATCTATTTCAATCAACAATACCAGCGCAACTTACCCAGAATCCATTAATGAAAATAACAATGATGAAATTAATGGATTAGTACAAGAGTTCAAAAACCTTTTTAATGGTAAGGAAGGAATAAGCACCTGTATTAAACATCTACTTGAGCTTATAAAAAACGCCATACGAGTAAACGACGATCCTTATAGATTTAATATTAATAATTCCTCAGTTACTTATATTGATATTGGCTCCAATGATACAGACCATATTACTATTGGTATCGACAACCAAGAACCAATAGAATTACCTGCGAACTATAAAGACAAAGAACTCGTCCGTACTATCATTAATGACAACATAGTTGAGAAGACTCATGATATCAATAACAAGGAAATGATCTTCAGCGCATTAAAAGAAATATATGATGGAGATCCTGGTTTTATCTTCGATAAGATATCACACAAACTCAGACATACGGTAACGGAATTTGATGAGAGCGGGAATAGCGAACCAACGGACTTATTTACCTGGTACGGTAAAGATAAAAAAGGCGACTCTCTCGCTATTGTAATTAAAAATAAAAACGGAAATGATTACTTATCTCTCGGTTACTACGATCAGGACGACTACCACATTCAAAGAGGAATTCGTATTAATGGTGATAGTCTCACCCAATATTGTAGTGAAAAAGCCAGGAATGCTTCAGCGTGGTTTGAAAGCAGTAAAGCTATCATGGCAGAATCATTTGCAACAGGTTCCGATCATCAGGTTGTAAACGAGCTCAACGGGGAAAGACTGAGAGAACCTAACGAAGTTTTTAAACGTTTAGGTCGAGCAATAAGATATAATTTTCAAGTGGACAATGCAAAATTTAGACGCGACAATGTAAAAGAAATAATTTCTAATTTATTCGCTAACAAAGTTGACGTTGACCATCCTGAAAATAAACACAAAGACTTTAAGGATCTCGAAGATAACGTTGAAAAAAGACTTCAAAATCGCCAGGCGAAATATCAAAATGAAATTAATCAACTATCTGCGCCAGGTGTTAATTTTGATGATATTTAAAATTATTTTTCCAGTTTTTTGATTTTTCAACGCCTGAATATCGGAAATAGTCAGTGACGAACATCAGTATTTTTACATCATTACGTCCGGGTCATTGTCGGTTTATCTCCTTTTACTTGTGGTAATTGAGGGATAACAACAAAAAAGGTGAGTTTTGCGACTCACCTTTTTTATTTGTTTCTTATTCAGAATCAATATCTTTTAAATCATCCTGAATCGCTTGTGCGTTCGGATTTTCCTGCGGTTTGAGTTCGCCGCCATTAGCGATGAAATCATGACGCTGGAAGTACGCTTCGCGCACCATAATATAAGGATCGGACGACTGACGCAGCAGACCATCGGAATCCAGCAGCTGAGCGCGGGTTTCGATCCCTTCAAGCGTCCATTTACCCACAGACATCGGCCAGGTCAGCCAGGAAAGAACCGGGTAAAGACCATCCGCCATATCACCACCGTCATCACGCAGCGTGAAGCTACCGTAGAACGGTAACTGAACGTAAGGCCCATAACCCACGCCATAATGACCAAGCGTACTACCGAAGCGGTGAGGTTCAGTCCGTTGCAGTTTCGGGTTCGCCATCCCTGCAACATCAATAAAGCCGCCCATCCCCAAAATGGTGTTCAGGAAAAAGCGGGTAAAGTGGACCATCCCCTGATAAGGGTCGCCCTGCAAGAAGTAGTTAACCATCACCGCAGGTTCTTCAAGGTTGCCAGTAAAGTTGCTCAAACCATTACGCGCCGGTTGCGGAACATAATCACGCCAGGCGACAGCGACCGGTCGAACAATATACGGGTCTAATACGTTGAAGTTGAAGTTGTACATGGTGCGGTTGAACCCTTCTAACGGGTCAGAACGCCCTTGCTGATCTGTACCGGAACTCGCACACCCCACCAGAAGCGTAGTTCCCAGAGCAAGCGCCGACAGGCGAAGCTTCATAAATGTCTCCCTGTTTTTTTATGGCTTATGCAGTTTGCCATCCATGACGGAACGATACCGTATCCGCCTGTTTAGGTGTGGGCGATTGTAACAGCACGTCAACTGATGTCCAGACGCCCTGATTTGCTGATTTGATCATAGCCTGGTAATCGCCGCCCTGTAGGCTACTTGATTCTATAGAAACAGAAAAAGGCAAACGCAGCCTTTTCTACATTTTCAGAGTAACTCCCGCCAGTTGCGAGCAAAAAAGCCGCTACGCTTTAGCTATACGTGCTAATTCAAGAGAAGAGACCATGGACAACGACAAAATTGATCAACACAGCGACGAAATTGAAGTTGAGAGCGAAGAAAAAGAGCGCGGCAAAAAAATAGAAATAGATGAAGACCGACTCCCCTCCCGGGCGATGGCAATTCATGAGCATATCCGCCAGGATGGTGAAAAAGAGCTGGAACGCGACGCAATGGCGCTACTGTGGTCAGCCATTGCGGCGGGTCTGTCGATGGGCGCTTCGCTACTGGCAAAAGGGATATTTCATGTCGAACTGGAAGGAGTGCCAGGCAGCTTCTTACTGGAGAATCTCGGTTATACCTTTGGTTTTATTATCGTCATTATGGCCCGCCAGCAATTATTTACCGAAAACACCGTGACTGCGGTACTACCCGTCATGCAAAAACCGACAATGAGCAACGTCGGCTTACTTATGCGATTATGGGGCGTCGTGCTGCTGGGTAATATTCTCGGGACAGGTATTGCTGCATGGGCATTTGAATATATGCCTATCTTCAATGAAGAAACTCGCGATGCATTTGTCAAAATCGGCATGGATGTGATGAAGAACACCCCCAGCGAGATGTTTGCCAACGCGATCATTTCCGGCTGGCTGATCGCCACTATGGTTTGGATGTTTCCTGCAGCGGGTGCGGCAAAGATTGTGGTGATTATTTTGATGACCTGGCTTATTGCACTGGGTGACACCACCCACATCGTTGTCGGTTCTGTTGAAATCCTCTATCTGGTGTTTAACGGCACGCTGCACTGGAGCGATTTCATCTGGCCCTTCGCACTACCTACTTTAGCGGGGAACATCTGCGGCGGCACCTTTATCTTCGCGTTAATGAGTCATGCACAGATTCGTAACGACATGAGCAACAAGCGTAAAGCAGAAGCACGCCAAAAAGCAGAACGTGCGGAAAACATTAAGAAAAATGATAAAAACCCAGCATAAATGGCGAGGGTTTAAGCAATCGAGCGGCAGCGTACTTACCCCGCAGTCCATTAGCGGGTATACTCATGCCGCATTGTCCTCTTAGTTAAATGGATATAACGAGCCCCTCCTAAGGGCTAGTTGCAGGTTCGATTCCTGCAGGGGACACCATCCCGCCGTACACCAACGTCTACTACCGCCCACAAATCTCATGCAACCATCTAAAAACAAAGATATTTTGCTCTCTTGACGTCTATTACCGTCTATTGAAATCAAGTAATTCTATGGGGCATAATTTGGGGCATTGTTGGTTCGATTGTATATGTGCCCCCAATATGACCAGAAACACCCTCAACAGATTGACAGATCGTCAGTGCAAAACAGCTAAGCCACGAGACAAAGCTTATAAGCTGTCTGATGGCGGTGGTCTTTATCTTGAAGTATCCCAAATCGGTTCGAAATATTGGCGTATGAAGTATCGCCGCCCATCAGACAAGAAAGAAGACAGACTTGCTTTTGGGGTATATCCAACCACCAGCTTACAAGACGCCAGAGAAAAAAGAGACGACGCCAGGAAGCTGCTATCTAGGGGAATAGATCCAAAAGCCGAGCAAAGAGCAGCAAAAGCGGAAGAAAAAGGCGCATTTACTTTTGAGACAATAGGACGTCAATGGGTTGAAAGCCACCAGATGTGGAACGAAGACCACCGAAAACGCGTACTTAGAAGCCTTGAAATGTATATTTTCCCTCATATTGGCACTTCGGATATTCGCAAACTGGAGGCGATGACAATTTTACCTTTGTTTAAGAAGGTAGATGAGGCCGGAAAACACGATACAGCCAACCGACTTAAACAACGAGTTAAGGACATAATACATAGCGCCCGTCTGAGCGGCATTAAGACAGAAATCATCACGAATGATCTCGATGTCCGGTTAATGCAATATGAAACTAAGCATCATGCCGCACTACATCCCAGAGATTTACCAGACTTTTTCACTCGATTGGGCAGCTTTAAAGGTAATCCTCTTACCCGCCTTGCCATTGAGCTAACCATGTTGACCTTTGTTCGTTCAAGCGAGTTAAGGTTTGCCCGTTGGAAAGAGTTTGACCTTGATCGGGCTGAGTGGATTATCCCTAAAAAAAGAGAGCCTATCGATGGTGTGAGGTTTTCCACCCGTGGCACAAAAACGGGAAAAGACGAACATATCGTGCTTCTTAGCCGTCAGGCTGTTTCTATTGTAAAGCAGTTGAGAGAACTAAGCGGAAGCTACGATGTTGTGTTTCCGAATGAAAGAAACACCAAAGGCGTGATGAGTGAAAACACGGTAAACAAGGCATTACGCTTAATGGGCTATAACACGCAAGAGGACGTAACTGGACATGGATTCCGTGCCACAGCCTGTAGTTCCCTGATGGAGTCCGGTTTGTGGCAGGAGGACGCAGTAGAGCGCCAGATGAGCCACAAAGAATATAAAGACGTTAAAAGAGCCTACAAGCACAAGGCTGATTACTTAGAAGAGCGCAAACTAATGCTTCAATGGTGGGCTGACTATCTGGACGCCAATCGAGAAAAACATATAAGCCCTTATGAGTTCGGAAGGAGAACACGTCGTGACTAAGATGACAGGACTAGATGCGTTTTATAACGAGTCAGAAGATAAAATCTGGTTTGGTAATCTGATCAGCGAACTGGCAAGACGAAAGAATGATAGCTGCCGCCATCTTAAGTAACTACAGACTGAGTAAGGCAAAACCAGATACTTTAGGGAGGGTGGGCTTTTATCAGTTCGATTGGGTATCTGGTTTTACGGCTAATGAAGACTTTGAAAAGCAGTGTGTGGAGTTTTTAGGTCTTCTGGCTATGGGGCATGAATACAGGGAGAGTCCGATACCGGGGGAAGAAGGGACTTTCAACGTTAGGAAAGGAGAAGACTTTTTATATCACGATGATGAGGATGATTGGTATGGGTCTTACGATTCGTTTTATTTCAGGCGCTCCGAGTTGGTGAACTTCTTCCCCGAACTGGAAGATGACAACATTGATGAACCGATAGCAGAGGAAATAGAAAGTGGGTCGCTCCCCAGTGACTGGCGCGGCAAAAACACCGCCTGGAAAATGATTGCTGGGCTGGCGATTGCTTTATATGAATCCAGCGAGGACGTTAGAACGAATGGAAAGCTCAACCAGTCCGCGGTGTGCGAGAAAGCAGCAAATAACATCGCAAAGTACAGTGAAGAATACAATGATGCTGGCATGACCATGGATAATCTAAGAACGCTTCTAAAAAAGACTTTGCAACGGCACGCACCCAATTTTTTGGGAAAGATAACCAAGTAAAATAATTGATGTTCCCAAATTGGCTGGAGAGACGAAAACAAACGCCCAATTTGGGACAATTCCTTTCCCAAAAATTTTTTCTCCAAATTCACAGAAAACTTAAAAAAACAATGATTTACTATCTCACATAGTCAAGCAACGTATTACGAGGTAGATATGAAAAAGTCGCTGATTCGGCTATCTGAGGTTTTGAAACGCACTGGCTATAGCAAGGCGTGGGTATATGCTCTGATGAGCCGTGGACAATTCCCCCAATCAGTCAAGATTGGTGCTCGCGCAATAGCTTTTATTGAAAGCGAGATCGATGACTGGATCGAGCAACGTATAGCCGAATCGCGTAGCAACTAAAGAACAGAAACGAACCGGATACAAACAATACGTTATTAGGTATTAAGAATGAAGTTGAACTCCACCAATCACAAGCTGAACGTAACCCATGTTGATTTTGAGACCTTCGCGGAACTGATTAGATCAGATCCACAAAAGGTAAGCACCAGCACCTGGGTTTATGATGTGAAATCCACCAACGGTGGAAAAGCTATCGGCATTGCCTCTGGCGATGATTACTTAGTAATCGATCTGATTTAATCGCACAAAAATTGTAGAGTAATTTGGGGAGACAGGAAGTCACCCCCGTATTGCATTTTGGTACAACAGTAAGGGAATAAAATGATTAATTACCTGACCGCTAAAGACGCAGCAGAATATCTTGGCGTCTGTCTGTCACGCTTCTATCAGTTAAAGCGATATATCCCCAACTTTCCTCCCTATATAAATCAGACCATCAATGGACGCAAGCGCCGGGTGTGGCTTGCCTCCAGCCTTGATCAATTTGCCGACAGATTTCTGGGGGGACGAAAATGAGCACTCTGACACGTACTCAGGTCGCCGCAAATATACGCGATAGCCTACTAAGTGGCAGGAAGCTTACCCCAAAGGAGTTTGACGACATATTAAGGAAAGCCGGAAATCACGAACGTAGTCGCGTTTTAACGCTGTTACGCAACGATTGGGGAATTCCTGTTGAGCAGTTTAAAACAGGGGCGTATCACGTCACAGAACGCAATTTAGAAGCATACCACAGCGATAAAGACGAAACATTGAAGATCTGGAGGACGAACGCCAGATATGTAAAGACATTGCGTAAGGTAAACATAACGTTGTCGTTGTTGCGTGGGCTGGTGGGCAAAGTGCCTGAGGACACGCTAAGAACAGTTTACAAGGGTATTGAAACCAAATACCTGTGATTGACAAAACAGAAAGCCGACTCTCGTAAAGTCGGCTTTCTATATAGCTTAATTCCAATATCAATGGAACGCTCGAATGAAATTGTACGATATAGTTGCTGATCCGTCTATGCGGCAACCTAAGGCTGTTATCAGGTGGCGCGGTAATCGTGTGGATATTTGCGTAAAATCAGCTTCCCGTGATAACAACCCATCAAGGTCAACACGAGCACCCTATATACAACGTCGAAAACCATTTCGCCATCGCAACACATGGACGCTTTCTAAATGGCGCTCAATGCGAGATCGCCTATTTAGTCTTAATATAGACGCAACAAGCGGTATCCCCTACTTTCTGACTCTCAAACCTATAGCCGGAATAAAGCCAGATTGCTTTAACAAGGCACTTAAGGCGTTTACTAGATATCAGACCGCTAAGAATACTCATTGGTTTTATTGTATTGAATGGGGTCAACGTCAGACAGAACCGCATATTCATTTTCTTATCAAAGTGAATAGCGAAACGACTAAAAAAAAGATTGTGAATAAGTGGACCATGCTGATGAATAAGTCGATACCCAACTACATGCCGCCAGATTGGGAACTAGAGAGTCGCCAGCATTCAACACCTGTATACAATACAAACGGCATCATAGACTACATGGCGAAAAAAGAAACGAAGCTCGATGACTTCAACAGACTGGCAAACAAAAGCCAATATGACTGGTCACGGATAACAGTATGGGGATGCTCGAACGAATGGATACAGCACAAGATAACAACGGAGACAATATCATTAGTAGGCTTTCATGCTGTGAGACGCCTACAGAAAGCAAGCCAGGCATCGAAGAAAGACAAGGGAAAGGACAAGCGGCAGATACAGCGCACGCTAAAAAGGCAGAGTATTGAGAGATCATCCATTACACCCTTTTCAGTGACCCTGAACAGTAATCACAATTGGGCACTGACAAAGTTGATTAGCTGGAAAGAATCAGAAGTGGAGCGCAAAGATATACTAACCTCACAAATTAGAAGAACAAGCATTACGAAGAACCAGCTATTAAGAATGTTAAGACGGGCAAGAGTGATAGCATCCAGAGCAAAAAGAGAAAGTGGCGGTTATGACATTCACTATTAGTAGTAAGAAATCATGACAGGAAAGCTTATTTTTCAATCAACACAAGACAAAGCAGCAAACTAAACGCCGAAAGCGCATAAGTCGGCAGCGCCGCCAGAAGCGCAAGAAGGAAATCAATCCAATGGAAACGGTCAGAAGAGCGCCTCGCGCTCAATGACCGAAGTCCCCACTAACACCGTCAACGAAAGATCAAAGTCTTAGAAAAAAATGACGTTTCTTTGATGGGCTTCCATCCGTAAAAATCAAATTTTGAGAAAAAGTACTTATAGAAATTAATCACTATATAAGGATAAGTTGACGTTGATAGCAATCACTCGGAATCATAATAAATCTCATAAAAATCAAAAAAATAACATTAACGACAACTCAAAAATAACCATAAAATACCATCAACACAACATCAACTTTATAAGCGCTTTTCCCGGCGTTTTTTGGGTCTAATTAACATAGAAATCTCAGTCGAGAATTAAATCTCATAGGATTGTTAGCATCTTTCTGCGTAATTGCACATAATTTAGTAACCCTTTCGCATTTTACTTGGTAATCTCCGAAATAAACCCAGTGATTGTCATTTCCCCTAGAGCGTTGCCGATAATGGTATTTAACCCTATGAAAATATCAGTATTAATAAAAAGTGACTTCCGCTGTATATTGCACAAAAATAAGTCAAGAGAGTTTCCAGCCCTCTTGACTCATATGAAAAGTATTATTATGTCTATGCTAATTGTAGCATTGAGTTTAAATGTTCTTTGAATCGAACCTGAATCATTTTACGAGCATCAGTCAGATTAACACCTGTGATGCAAAATGTTTCTAGAGCATTTTCTAGGCTTTCGATACATTGCTCATAACTCCAGTCATTACGAACCTGATGCATATATAGAATGTAGAAAATTTTCTGCTCAATTTTTTGAATATTGTCAGTTGATGACGCATATGCTTTTTTGATTTCAAAATAGCGCTCTATTATTTCGGGAGCCTGAGAAAAGTTAAAATTTTTCTCGTTGAATATGTCATCATAGTATTTTCCAAAAATGTGTTGTTTTTGGTTTGATGATTTTTCTGGACTTCCCTGGAGAGCAAACAAAATTTGACCAAATTGCTCCATGCTAATTTTATAACGATATTCCTTTTTATCATTTATCCCAGTATCACCATTCTTTCTTGAATAGATAATCCCGTGTTCATCCAGCAACTGCTCAAGCTGAATTTGTAATGTACTTAATGATTTAAGATCCACATTTGAAATTGAATTCTGACTATTAGTATACTCTGCTATTTTATTTGCAGCTTCGCTATTAGAAGCATTAAATATTCGTACAAGTATTTCACTTTTTGAGAGGAATTCAGTAATGTGGGAACTGTCTGCTGCGTTAAAATCATGAAGGGTTCTGAGTGTTTGACCACCATTCAGCACTTGCACACCTGTTAGGCTGATTCGAACCTTTCTGTTTCCGTTAACAGGATGTGCTTTAATGTCTTCGGCTACAATAGTTAATCCGTTATTATACATGAAAAACTTGCCTGGTTCCTCACGCATTGTTTTGGCTATACCAGAATTGTACCGTGAGCGCTGAACTAGTCCTCTGACGTTATCGAACAATATTCCGAAATCTATTTTTTCATCCGCTAATTGATCAATGTTTTCACAGTTATGATCTAGTCGCAAATCCGCATTACGACACGTAATTCTTATAACATCAGCGGCATTCAATCTGACAACATATGATTTCGATGTTGATATTGAGCTTTCTGAATAGGACATTAATGCATCATTGTCGATAATCAACTCGGCATTAATAGGAACTGGTCTTATAGACATCATACTTGTTATATGAGGTAGGCAGACAGAGACTACTTCCATGTCATATAAATTTTTCAGTTGTTGGATAGCACTTTCATCATGCTCTATCGGGACTGCCTCATTACTGACCATATACAGACAGAGTTTCCAGACATCATTACCATTGAGCGATTCATTGACTGTGTGAACATATGTTCTAAGTTTTCCATGCAACCCTGCTGTACTATCATTCATAATGCAATTAACTAATTTTGTTGAAACAAATGCCTCATTATAACTTTGTTTCTGCTCTGACTTAAAATTCTCACGAAATTTAAAGTTAAATAATTTTATCTCTTTATTATCTTCATCTATATAGAAAGCATCAACACCATGATCATCATAACGCTTACCTGTCAGGTATGTGTTATACTCAGTATCAGTGATATAGTCACTTATTTTATCAATGTCTTTTTCATTACAAAGAGACTCAAGCATATATAGATAAAATCCAAATCTCTGCTGCAACTTGACATCCTGGACAGGTTGATTGAATTCGTTTGTTTTACTGAATAGGTCAAAATATTTATGACATTTTATGTTGAGTAATTTAAAATCATTGATACTAACAGAAGACATAAAAAAGTTCCTTTCGTTCGATATGTTTATGAGGATTATGCCTGATAAACATCCTCATTTCTTGTGATTTATTACCGATTACCTGCATATTATCTGTGATAACAGACCCATTTCTCGTTCAAAGCTGCCCTTTCCCTTCTGTATATGCTGCTGAAGATGGTCAAGTAACATGCGAATACCTATATTTCTTCTTATCCGATCATGAAGGAACGCCCCAAAGGGGCGCACATTGATGATTTATGCTATTCAAGACCGCTAGTTTCGGTAACAATCTGCGAGGTATCCATCTCTAGGCAATCTGGAGGCAAACCCAGCATTACCCCAGCATCACCTACATCGCCGATAATGGTGTAGTCATCATATCCCCAGCTTTCCAGATCGAAATTGGTTTCAGGGTAATCAGGGGATAGTGACAACCATTCACGCAACTCTTTCAGTGTCTTTTCCATAATCAATAACTTCCTTGTTTTAGATTGGCTGACCACCAGCCACAGTCAATGATTATCCCATACGGGTAAAGCGGTGTCGGGCTATTTCTTCCAACTATCCCCCAATGAGAAGGTTCAGCAAGAACTAGCAAGGTAGCGGCAACTGGAAGTGCAATCATCGATTTTTGAGGCATAACGCAAAATTGCGTTATGCCTGATTAATAGTAAACCGTAACTACCAGCCATTATCATTGTCTCAATTGGGTATACCGTAATGACAAGGTGATACAAAGTCTCAATAGGGTTGTATAGGAACATTTTGACTACACAAAATGCCTTATGTATCATTTGAGGTTATATTCACAACCCTATTGAGACAATGCAATGAACGTTAGGATTTACTGCCGAGCATCAACTGAGGGGCAACACGCTGATCGAGCACTTACCAGCCTACGTGAATTTTCAAAATTAAAAGGCTGGCAGATTGCAGGAGAGTATATAGAAAATGCTAGCGGGGCGAAGCTTGAGCGCATAGAGCTTATGCGGCTATTGTCTGAAGCCCAGCCCGGCGATCTGTTGCTAGTGGAAGCTATAGATCGTCTGAGTCGCCTAGAACATAGCGCATGGGTTGAACTGAAAGATACGCTCAACCGAAAAGGGTTAATCATCGTATCAATGGATTTGCCAACGAGCTGGCAGATGGTCGAGATGGCAGGCAATGACCTAACCAGCGGCATCCTGAGAGCTGTAAATGCCATGTTGATAGATATCCTTGCCACAATGGCGCGACAGGATTATGAAACACGCCGTAAACGCCAACAGCAAGGCATAGAGCGGGCTAAAAGCGAAGGCGTATACATTGGCAGGGAGAAAAATCAGGAAGCCCGTGAGATCGTTCAAGAGATGTTGGAGCGAGGAGTAAAACCTGAACTCATCATGAAGGCAGCAGGAATCAGCCGAGCGACTTACTACCGTATAAAAAGCGAGCTGTCAGTCATAAAATCAGAATAACATTTGAAAGGTAGTCAGGCTTGTTTCATCAGCTAAAACCAGTTTTTCTGACCACAACATCTGGGGGCACCCATTGGGGCACTAACAAAAATCGAAAACAAAATTAATTATAATTCAAATTGTTAATTTATTTTTCGATTCCTGCAGGGGACACCAGATACCCTTCAAACGAAATCTACCTTCACCCCGTAAAAGATAGGTTTGGCAGCACACTTGCCTTATATCTACTCATTTTTACTGCAACAGGTTGAAATCTCAGCACTGTCAGAAAGCGCTGATGACTAAACAGCCCTGGGCCGGGCGATGTAACCATCACACAGAATCCTGATAGCGAAATATGGCGTGACTCGATACTTCACTCCGCAATGCATTCCTTGATGAATTCGCAGGACCGTGATACACGGGACAGGTCGCTGAATGACGACAATGTCCTGGAAATCAGCGAACCGCGCATCTGAAGTACATTTGAGCGACTGTACCAGAACATGAATGAGGCGTTTGGATTAGGTGATTATTAGCAGGGCTAAGCACTTTAGTATTATTATTTTCCGGTTGAGGGATAGGGAGATATCGACAACAACCGGAAAAGTTTACGTCTATATTGCTGAAGGTACAGGCGTTTCCATAACTATTTGCTCGCGTTTTTTACTCAGGAAGAAAATGCCAAATAGCAACATCAGGCAGACAATACCCGAAATTGCGAAGAAAACTGTCTGGTAGCCTGCGTGGTCAAAGAGTATCCCAGTCGGCGTTGAAAGCAGCACAATCCCAAGCGAACTGGCAATTTGAAAACCAATCAGAAAGATCGTCGACGACAGGCGCTTATCAAAATTTGCCACGCTGTATTTGAAGACGGATATGACACAAAGTGGAACCTCAATAGCATGTAACAGCTTCACTAATGAAATAATCCAGGGGTTAACGAACAGCGCGCAGGAAAGGATACGCAACGCCATAATCACAACACCGATAAGTAATGCATTTTTTGGCCCTACCCGATTCACAAAGAAAGGAATAATCGCCATGCATAGCGCTTCGAGTACCACCTGGAATGAGTTGAGATAACCATACAGGCGCGTTCCTACATCGTGTGATTCGAATAAACCTGCATAAAAGACAGGAAAAAGTTGTTGATCAAAAATGTTATAGAAAGACCACGTCCCCACAATAAATATGACGAAAACCCAGAAGTTTCGATCCTTGAAAACTGCGATAAAATCCTCTTTTTTTACCCCTCCCGCATCCGCCGCTACGCACTGGTGATCCTTATCTTTAAAACACATGTTGATCATCATAAATACAGCGCCAAATAGCGAGACCAACCAGAAGTTGATATGGGGACTGATACTAAAAAATATGCCGGCAAAGAACGCGCCAATAGCATAGCCAAAAGATCCCCAGGCGCGCGCTGTTCCATATTCGAAATGAAAATTTCGCGCCATTTTTTCGGTGAAGCTGTCA
>ERZ791603.1300-NODE-1300-length-19201-cov-3.336885_pt1 | contig 19201 bp, 18 predicted proteins | sample MGYA00509966_ERZ791603 | MGnify/ENA primary metagenome ERZ791603 (study PRJEB30046, sample SAMN00791931) | human gut metagenome | study: EMG produced TPA metagenomics assembly of the A metagenome-wide association study of gut microbiota in type 2...
TCCGTTCGAAGCCTGTCCAGATTGTCTGGGGCTCGGATATAAGATGGAATTTGATGTAGATTTAATGATCCCTGACCAGAAGTTAAGTATTGCAGAAGGGGCGATCCAGGTCTTTGGATGGCAGTCATCAACGGATAAGAAGAGTTATACAAGAGCAATCTTAGATGCACTCGCAAGGGAATATCATTTTGATCTGGACACACCGTTTGAGGACTATCCGAAGGAAGTCCATGATGTCCTGATCCATGGGACAAACGGCAAAGAAGTGAAAGTATATTATAAGGGGCAGCGCGGAGAAGGAGTCTATGATGTGGCATTCGAAGGTCTGATCCGCAATGTAGAGCGCCGTTACCGGGAGACTTCGTCGGAAACGATGAAAGCAGAATACGAAGAGTTTATGAATATCACACCGTGTTCTGCGTGCAAAGGCCAGCGCCTGAAGCCGGGAGCACTTGCTGTGACGGTAGGAGATAAAAATATTTCCGAACTGACAGGAATGTCAATTGAAAAACTGCAGACCTTTTTAAAAGAACTAAAACTTTCGAACCAGCAATTACTGATCGGCGGACAGATTTTAAAGGAGATCAATTCCAGAATCCAGTTTCTGATGGATGTCGGACTTAATTATCTGACACTTGGAAGATCGACCGGAACACTTTCAGGAGGAGAGGCACAGAGAATCCGTCTGGCAACCCAGATTGGTTCCGGACTGGTAGGTGTGTGCTATATTCTCGATGAGCCCAGTATCGGACTGCACCAGAGAGACAATGACAAACTGCTGAATACTCTGAAGAACCTGCGGGATCTGGGGAACACTCTGGTAGTGGTAGAGCATGATGAAGACACCATGCTGGCAGCGGATTATATCGTGGACATTGGTCCGGGAGCCGGTTCCCACGGCGGAGAGGTCATTGCCTGCGGCACAGCGGAAGAGATCATGCAGATTCCGGAATCCATTACGGGACAGTACCTCAGCGGCAAAAAGCGGATTCCCGTACCGGAGACCAGAAGGACTCCCACCGGCTGGATCAAAGTACTGGGAGCTCAGGAAAACAACCTGAAAAACGTAGATGTAGAAATTCCTCTGGGTGTGATGACCTGTGTCACCGGTGTCTCCGGTTCCGGAAAAAGTTCACTGGTGAATGAGATCCTCTACAAGCATCTGGCGAGAGAATTGAACCGTGCCCGCTGCATTCCCGGCAGACACAAGGGTATCGAAGGTGTGGAACAGCTGGACAAAGTCATCAACATTGACCAGTCTCCCATCGGACGGACTCCCAGATCCAACCCCGCTACTTATACCGGAGTATTTGATCTGATCCGCGATCTGTTTGCTTCTACGGCGGACGCAAAGGCCAAGGGTTACAGCAAGGGACGATTCAGCTTCAATGTCAAGGGCGGAAGATGTGAAGCCTGCGGTGGCGATGGTATCATCAAGATCGAGATGCATTTCCTGCCGGATGTCTATGTGCCCTGTGAGGTCTGCGGCGGTAAGAGATACAACCGTGAGACACTGGATGTAAAATACAAAGGCAAGAGTATTTTTGATGTGTTGGATATGACGGTGGAAGAAGCATTGCCTTTCTTCGAAAATGTACCGTTTATCCGCAGAAAGATCGAGACCCTGTATGATGTGGGACTTTCCTATGTAAAGCTGGGACAGCCTTCCACTACCCTGTCCGGTGGTGAGGCACAGCGTATCAAGCTGGCCACGGAGCTTTCCAGAAGAAGTACCGGCAGGACCATCTATATCCTGGATGAGCCTACCACAGGACTGCATTTTGAGGATGTCCATAAGCTGGTGGAGATCCTGCACAGACTGGCGGACGGCGGCAACACGGTGGTTGTCATCGAGCATAATCTGGATGTGATCAAGACCGCGGATTATATCATCGATATGGGACCGGAAGGCGGAGACCGCGGTGGTACAGTGATCGCCAAGGGAACCCCGGAAGAGATCGTCAAGGTGAAAAAATCCTACACCGGTTACTATGTGAAAAAGATGCTGGAGAAGGACAAGAAACTACGATAACTATTCAGCCCCCCATTCGCAAAACGCTCTTTCATGGCTCCCTGATTCTGAATAGTTATCAAATTTTAAGAATTACCCTCTATGAAAATGGAAAAAATTCAGTTATAATATGATGTATATGACTAAAATAGCGTGTAGAGTCAAGACTTATAGATAGATACCATCGGAAAGGGGTAATAAAAAAGATGCAGTGCACAGATATCGGAATTGATTTAGGTACCGCCAGCATTCTGGTATACATCAGAGGAAAGGGAGTCGTATTAAAGGAACCCTCTGTTGTAGCTTTTGATAGAGATACAAATAAGATTAAAGCCATCGGTGAGGATGCAAGACTGATGCTGGGAAGAACTCCCGGCAACATCGTAGCCGTAAGACCGTTACGTCAGGGTGTTATCTCTGATTATACCGTAACCGAGAAAATGATGAAATACTTTATCCAGAAAGCGCTGGGGAAGAGAACTTTCCGTAAGCCCCGTATCGCTGTCTGTGTTCCCAGCGGCGTTACAGAGGTAGAGAAGAAGGCAGTAGAAGATGCTACCTACCAGGCAGGTGCCAGAGAGGTTTCCATTATTGAGGAACCCATCGCAGCTGCTATCGGTGCGGGTATTGATATTTCCAAGCCTTGCGGTAATATGATCGTAGATATCGGCGGCGGTACTTCCGATATCGCAGTCATATCTCTGGGAGGTACTGTAGTCAGTGCTTCCATCAAGATCGCAGGCGATGATTTTGATGAAGCCATTGTGCGTTATATGCGTAAAAAACATAATCTGCTCATCGGTGAGAGAACCGCAGAGGATCTGAAGATCAAGATCGGTTCCTGCTACAAGAGAGCGGAAGTGGATTATATGGATGTCAGAGGACGTAACCTCGTGACCGGTCTGCCCAAGACTGTTAAGGTGTCTTCCGAGGAGACCGAGGAGGCATTGCGCGAGACTACCGCACAGATCGTGGAGACCATTCACAGCGTACTGGAGAAGACTCCCCCTGAGCTGGCAGCCGATATTGCAGACAGAGGAATCGTACTGACCGGAGGTGGAAGCCTGCTGCGCGGTCTGGAAGATCTGATCTCTGCCAAGACAGGTATCAACACCATGACAGCAGAGGATCCCATGACAGCAGTGGCCATTGGAACCGGTAAATACGTAGAGTTCCTGGCAGGCTACAGAGAGTAACACAGACAGCTCCGGGGAACCGGAAAAGATAGACTAAGGCAGGATGCCGTACATTTGTCGAAGGATCGCAGCCGCAAATGGAGGATATGAATGGTTAAAGGCTTGTATACCGCTTACACCGGTATGGTAAACGAACAGAACAGAATGGATATCATGACCAACAATCTGGCCAATGCATCTACCGTCGGATATAAAAAGGAAGGATCCACCAGCCAGTCCTTTAATGATGTGCTGACGGTCAAGATCAAGGACCAGTCGGTAGGCATGAGAAATGTCCAGAGGATCGGTATCAAAAATCCCGGAGTGAAGATCGGAGAGAATTATACCGATTATACTCAGGGATCTTTCCGCATTACGGATAATACCTATGATCTGGCATTAGCCGGAGATGGCTTTTTTGCCATTGAATTTACCAATAAGGCAGGAGAGACCGACACCAAATACACCCGTGCAGGACAGTTTACACTGAATAAGGATGGATATCTGGTAACGGAAGAGGGTGACTATGTTCTGGATACCCAGAACAGGAGGATCCGCCTGAACACACTGCTGGATTCCAAGATCACCGATGACGGTACGATTTATCAGAACGATCAGGCAGTTGCCAGAATTCAGGTGACGGACTTTGAAGATTATGATTACCTGGAAAAATATGGAGAGACCTATTATCAGCCCATTGAAGGGGCCAAAACGACTACGGCAGATGCACAGGTGAAGTCAGGCTATCTGGAGATGGCAAATGTACAGATTGTATCCGAGATGGTAAATCTGATCTCCATTACCAGAGCATATGAATCCAACCAGAAGGTGGTCCAGACCATTGATGGCACTCTGGATGTAGCAGCGAACCAGATTGGTAAACTGTAGTAATGAATTCGGCTGGGACAGCCGATAACTGATTATAGAATATTTTCAGGATAAAAATCAGGTCATGGATGACATAAGGGACATTGTGAGAGGAGACTACATATGGTCAGAAGCTTATGGACAGCAGCGACCGGCATGATCGCACAGCAGACAAATGTGGATACGATTGCCAATAATCTGGCAAACGTAAACACCACAGGTTACAAAACACAGGTGAATGAATTCAAGAGCCTGTTATACCAGAACATCCAGACGAAGACAACTTCCGCAAACGGAGATACCAAGCCCGGCAGTGCACAGGTAGGTCTCGGTGTAAGAAATGCTTCCATCAGTTCCGTATTTAAGGAAGGAAGTCTGACAGCATCCGACAGCGACACCGCATTTGCAATTGATGGCAAGGGTTTCTTTGCAGTAAGAGGAGCGGACGGCAATACCTACTACACCAGAAACGGTAATCTGAAGTTTACTCTTGCAGCCAACGGCGGCAATATGCTGGCTACTTCTGATGGACTTCCGGTACTGGATACACAGGGTAAAGCAATTGTTCTGGGCAGCAATTATGTGATGAGCAATATTACAGTCAGCAAGGACGGAAGTCTGTGTTATCCCGATGCAAAGAACAAACCTCAGCCTATCGGCATCACAATAGGTGTTTTCCAGTTCAATAATCCGAACGGACTGGAAAGACTGGCAGACAGCCTGTATCAGCAGACCGCAGCCAGCGGACAGGCTATCAACGAAGCAAGAAATAATAATGTAGAAAAGAGCAGTATTATCCAGGGATATCTGGAAAGCTCCAATGTACAGGTCGTAGACGAGATGGTCAACATGATCGTTGCACAGCGTGCCTACGAACTCAACTCCAAAGCCATCACAGCATCCGATGAGATGCTACAGCAGGCCAACAACCTGCGTAGGTAATGAGACGGGGCAGGGTGCAAGATGGTGATTCGACTGCTAGCAGGCGAAATCACCAGATTGCGGCCTGACAGGGCGAATGCCCGACATCCCTGCAAGCTCGTCTTGCAGGGATGCCCGTCGCATTACCGTAGGGACGATTCGCCTGCTTGCAGGCGGAAACGTCAGATTACGGTTTGATAGGGCGAATGCCCGTCGCATTACCGTGGAATTTAGAAAGGATAAATTATGGATATCTCTTCTATATACGGCAGTTCCGCTCTGGACAGCACCGCATACACCAATGCGGCGAACCAGACAGCTTCCAAATTGCAGAACCAGTTAAACGGTTCGGATTACACCAAAGCAACAGACGATGAACTGATGGATGCCTGCAAGCAGTTCGAGGCTTATTTCCTGGAGCAGATGTTCAAGGAAATGATGAAGACCATCCCTGAGAGCGATGAGACTTCTTCTTCCAACTCCCAGCTTATGGATTACTATAAGGATGAGATGGTACAGCAGATCGCATCCGACTCTACGGAGCAGAACAGTCTGGGATTGGCACAGATGCTATATGAGCAGATGAAGCGTAATTACAATCTTGAGTAGCGACTTCGGGCTGCCATTTCCGGCAGCCCTGATCTTTTTTATCTTACGCCGCCACCGCGGTGACCTCTTCCCAATTCGGAGAGAACAGCCTTGAAACCCACAAATCAACAGACAGATAGTATGAGGACTAAAAATGGAGACGATTACAGGTTTTGTAGACCATATTGTGTTTCAAAACAGTGAAAACGGATATACGGTAATGATCCTGTCGACAGAAGGGGAAGAGATGACCTGTGTCGGTATGTGCAAAGGACTGACCCAGGGAGAAAATATTTCCGCAGAGGGAGAATACATAGAACATCCCGTATACGGTCGACAGTTCAAGATCCAGAGCTACGAGACCGTAACGCCGACCGACCGCGTGGGAATGGAACGGTATCTGGGTTCCGGAGCAATCCGGGGAGTCGGTGAGGCACTGGCAGCCAGAATCGTAAAAAAATTCGGAGACGATACTTTCCGCATCATCGAGGAGGAGCCGGAGCGTCTGGCTGAGGTAAAGGGGATCAGCGAACGCAAGGCACAGGAGATCGCTATCCAGATGGAAGAAAAAAAGGATCTCCGGGAAGCACTGGTCTATTTACAGCAATACGGAATCAGTAATACTCTTGCCGTAAAAATATATAATACCTATGGTATGGAAATGTACAGTGTTATGCGGGAGAATCCCTATCGCCTGGCAGAGGATGTCAGTGGTGTGGGATTCCGTATCGCGGACGAGATCGCGGGGAAGATCGGCATTCATACCGACTCGGATTACCGCATCCGCAGTGGCATTCTGTATACCCTGCTGCAGGCGGTGGGAGAAGGTCATTGTTATCTGCCGTTGGATCTTCTGCTGCGCAGAGCTTCCGAACTATTGGGGGTATCAGAGGAAAATATCCGTCCTCAGGTGGATAACCTTATCATGGACCGAAAGCTTGTGGCAAAGGGAGAAGCAGTATTTGCTTCCTCTTATTACTATGCGGAGTTGAATTGTGCCAATATGCTCAGGAATCTGAATATCCCTATGGTGGAGGCAGAAAATCTTCCATCCCAGGATGCAGCGATCCGCAAACGTCTGGAACGCATGGCGGAAAATCTGTCCATGGAACTGGATGAACTGCAGCTGAAAGCGGTGGAGGAAAGTATCAAAAATGGCCTGTTTATCCTGTCCGGAGGTCCCGGCACCGGAAAAACCACCACCATTAATATGATCATCCGATTCTTTGAATCGGAAGGCATGGACATTTTTCTGGCAGCACCTACGGGCAGAGCAGCCAAGAGAATGACGGAAGCCACCGGATTTGAGGCGAAGACCATTCATCGTCTGTTGGAACTGAACAGTGCCCTGTCGGAAGACGACACCAGAAAGGCAAATTTCGAGCGGAACCAGGAGACCCCCTTAGAGGCGGATGTAGTGATCATTGATGAAATGTCCATGGTGGATATTCAACTGTTTCAGGCGCTTCTGAAAGCAATTCTTCCGGGAACACGACTGATCCTGGTGGGAGATGTGGACCAGCTGCCCAGTGTGGGACCCGGACAGGTATTGCGGGACCTCATGAACAGCCGGGCGTTCCCCATGGTAACTCTGGAGAAGATCTTCCGACAGGCCGGACAAAGTGACATTGTCGTCAATGCCCATCGGATTAACAGAGGAGAGCAGATCACTCTGGACAATAAGTCAAAGGATTTCTTTTTACTGGAAAGAAATGACGTAAATGTCATATATAAGCACATGATCCAGCTGATTCAGGATATGCTACCCAGATATGTGGGAGCCACCTCCTTTGATATTCAGGTACTGACCCCTATGAGGAAGGGAAGTCTGGGCTGTGAGACGTTGAATGAGATCTTACAGCGTTATCTGAATCCAGCGGATCCTCATAAAAAGGAGCATGCCTATGGCAATACCGTTTTCCGGGAAGGCGATAAGGTCATGCAGATCAAAAACAATTACCAGATCGAATGGGAGATCGTCGGGAGATACAATATTCCCATCGACAAGGGAATGGGCGTATTCAACGGAGATATGGGAAGGGTTAAGGAAATCAATGATACCATGTCCACACTGCTGGTGGAATTCGATGACGGAAGACGGGTCAACTATCCTTTCTCGGCATTGGAGGAACTGGAACTCTCTTATGCCATTACGATCCATAAGTCCCAGGGAAGCGAATATCCTGCGGTGATCCTGCCACTGTTGGGCGGCCCCAGAATGCTGTTCAACCGCAACCTTCTGTACACCGGAATTACCCGTGCCAGGAACTGTGTCACCATTCTGGGAAGCAGTGAGACCGTGCGAAACATGATCGAGAATGTCAGCGAGAATCGCAGATATACGGGATTGGAGCAGCGGATCCGGGAGATCTGCTGTCTGCCGGAAAATGATACACCGTAGACGGAAAACAAAACGGGAGCCTGAGATTGCAGAAAGAGATCAGAAAAACCATAAGCAAATAAAGGAAACGGGATTACAGCTGCTGTTTCCCGGAAGATGCCCGGTCTGTGACGGGATCGTCCGTCCTTTTGGCAGGAAAATCTGCCCGGAATGTCTGCCTAAATTAAAGCCGGTGACGGCTCCGTGGTGTATGCGTTGCGGAAAGAAACTGGCGGAGGAACGGGAGTATTGCGGTGATTGTATGCACCGGGAACATAAATACGACAGAGCCAGAACTTTATACGAATACAGGGATGTGGCTCCGTCAATCTATCGTTTTAAGTATAGTGGACGGCAGGAATACGGCGATTTTTTCGGAGAAGAAATGGCGCGTCTGTTGGGAGATTTTATCGGCCGGGGGCGTCCGGACGTTATAGTTCCGGTGCCGCTGTACCGTGGGAAACTGCGGAAAAGAGGATATAACCAGGCAGCATGTCTGGCAAGGGCTTTGGGCAGAAGCCTGGAACTGCCGGTAGATGAGAAACTGGTAAAACGGGTGAGAAATACAGCACCGATGAAGCATTTAAATCCCACAGAACGGCAAAATAATTTGAAAAAGGCTTTTATTATAGGCAGAAATGATGTAAAATTATATGACCGGATTATTCTGGTGGATGATATTTATACAACAGGTACGACCCTGGATGAGATCGCAGCACTGTTAAAAGAGCACGGAGTGTCAAAAGTGTATTGCGTGACATTGGCCTGTGGGTCTGGTGTATGATCAGGAAGGTGTGAGATACTATGAATATAAGAAATTGCAGAATGTGCGGACATATTTTTAACTATGTGGCAGGACCGTTTCTGTGCCCGCATTGCCGTGAGAAGATGGAAGCCAAGTTCCAGGAGGTAAAGGAATACATCCGTAATAACCCCGGTGTAAGTATTCAGGATGTATCGGAGAACTGTGACGTGGAGCCGTCCCAGATCCAGCAGTGGCTGAGAGAAGAGAGACTGGAACTGACAGAAGGATCCAGTATTCTGCTGAACTGTGAGAAATGCGGAGCACCGATCCGCAGCGGAAGATTTTGCGAAAAGTGCAAATATGATATGGCCATGGATCTGCAGAGTGTACTGCCGAAGAAGCCGACTGCGCCCCAGCAGAGCCCCAGAACATCCAGAGACGGAGAAAGAATGCGTTTTCTGTAAGCATTTGTAAGCGGAGGAATTATGCTGAACGAAGAAAAAGTCATACTGATGACGCAAATGGCATCTTATGAAGAGAATGAAGGCAAAAAGAATATGGCCATCGGCCGTTATTTCCGCAGTGACTACATCGCCATACAGGTGTTGAAGTCCATTCTGTGTGCGACGATCGCGTATGGAGTCTGCTTTGCGTTGTTTGTGTTCTATGATTTTGAGAATTTCATGCAGGATATTTACAAGATGGACCTGATCGGTTTTGGAAAAAATGTTCTGCTGTACTATGGAATAACGGTTGTAGTGTATGGAGTGGCATCTTATCTGATCTGCTCTCTGCGCTATGCACGGGCGAAAAAGAGCCTGAAATGCTATTATAACAATCTGAAGAAGTTGAATTCCATTTACAATGAGTAAACGGCCTACACAGATTGACCTGGAGGAAATATGACTGCTTTACTGGAATTAAGAGAGAATCTCAAGAAGATCTACAGCAGAAATGAAGCTTTTATTCTGCCGGTGATCAAGTTTTTACTCGGCGTTATCGTGCTGAGCATCATAAACGGCAAAATGGGATATATGACAAAGCTGGATAACATGGCCATCGTGCTGATCGTATCGCTGCTGTGTTCTTTCCTGCCCACCGGATTTATGGCTTTTTTTGCAATGATGTTTGCAGTGCTTCATATGTATGCACTCTCTATTGAAACCGCGGCGGTTGGGCTGGTTGTTTTCCTGTTGCTGTATCTGCTGTTTCTCAGATTTACCGCGAAGGAAGCACTGGTAGTGGTACTGACCCCGGTGCTTTGTATGCTGAAGCTGCCCTATGTGATGCCTGTGGCAATGGGACTGATCGGAACCCCGGCGTCCTGCGTATCTGTAGGCTGCGGTGTTGTGGTGTATTATCTGCTCCAGACGGTGATCACCAATGCTCCGACCATCAACTCCATGGGAGCAGAGGAAGCCACTGCCAAACTGCGCCTGCTGATTGACGGAATGTTGGGGAACAAGGCAATGCTGGTGATGATCGCAGCATTTGCCATTACCGTGATCGTGGTGTATCTGATCCGGAGAATGAGTGTGGATCACTCCTGGACCATTGCCATGGTTGCCGGCGTTATGATCGAAGTGATGATCCTGCTGGTGGGAGATCTGATGTACGATACCAATCTCTCCATCGTCAGCGCACTGTTAGGTGCCGTTGTTACGCTGATCGCCTGCAAGATCATAGAATTTTTCCGATTCTGTCTGGACTATAGCAGAACGGAGAAAGTACAGTTTGAAGATGACGAGTATTATTACTATGTAAAGGCAGTGCCCAAAATGACAGTTGCGGCGCCCACCAATACAGTGAAGAAAATCAATACACAGCGACGTCCGGCAGGTCAGCAGACCAGAACCTCCGGACAGGGTACGAGATCTGCAGGCCAGACCTACAGAAGTACGGCACATACCGGCAGGCCCTCAGAAGGAACAGGCCGAAGTGTTGTGACAGAACGTACCCCCGCCGGAAACGGAGTTCCTTACGGACAGCAGGGCGGTTACCGCGGACACGAGATGTCCGGTGGCAGAAGTGTCACCATAGGCGGCAATCACACGAATCCTCAGGATGACTCCGATGATTATGAAGAATTGTTCTGAAGGGATTAATGGAAAATGCAATTAGGGGATAAGCTGGCAGAATATATTAAAAATTTCAGCAGTTACCGCACAACCATGGATTTCGGCGATGTGGCCGAGATCCTGATCATTGCGGTACTACTGTATTATGCGTTAGTGTGGATGAAGACGACCCGGGCATGGGTATTGCTCAAGGGTCTGGTTGTCATCCTCATTTTTTTGCTGTTGGCTTATTTTTTCCGTATGACTACCATCCTGTGGATGGCCCAGAATGTCCTGGGATTTGCGGTGACAGCCCTCATAGTGGTGCTACAGCCGGAATTGAGAAAGGCATTGGAGGAACTGGGCAAGAAGAATATTATCAGTTCTGTATTACCTTTTGACAACAATCATCGTGTGGACGAGGGATTTTCCGAGAAGACCATTAATGAGATCACCAAAGCCTGTGTGGAGATGGGCAAGGTCAAGACCGGTGCCCTGATCGTTATCGAACAGAAGGTTTCCCTGCGGGATTATGAGAGAACGGGAATCGATGTGGATGGTATCGTGACCAGCCAGCTGCTGATCAATATTTTCGAGCACAACACCCCGCTGCATGACGGTGCTGTGATCGTACGGGGGAACCGGGTAGCCTCTGCCACCTGTTATCTGCCGCTGTCGGATAACCTGGGACTGAGCAAGGAACTGGGTACCAGACATCGTGCCGGTGTGGGTATCTCGGAGGTGACAGATTCCCTGACGGTGATCGTATCCGAAGAGACGGGTAAGATCAGCGTTGCATACGAAGGAAAGCTGGAGCGGAATCTGGATGCGGAGACTCTTCGCGACAGAATGCATAAGATCCTGAACAATACCGGAGAGGAACACAAAAATCTGCGAATCTGGAAGGGAAGGAGCCGTGAGAAGAAATGAAAAAATTACTGACACGTAATCTTGGACTGAAGCTTGCTTCTCTGGTGCTGGCCTTTGTATTGTGGTTTCTGGTGGCACAGATTTATGATCCGAAGGACACGGTAACCTTCAATAATATCCAGGTCAGACTGATTAACACAGATCTGCTGGAGCAAGAAGGAAAAGTATATGAGGTGCTGGACAACAGTAATTTGGTAAGAGTAACGGTAACAGGCCCCCAGAGTATTGTAAAATCCGAATTGCGCAGAAACGATATTGTAGCGGAAGCGGATATGAGCAAACTGACAGATATCAATACGATCGCCATCACTTATTATTGTGAGAATATCAGCAACGATTCCGTGGAGATCAGGGGTAATCACGATTCCGTGCGCCTGAATGTGGAAGACAAGACCAGCAAATGGATCAAACTGGAGAGCACCACGCTGGGAGAGGTGGCATCCGGTTATATGATCGGCAATGTAACGTTGGATCAGACCAACATCGAAGTAACCGGACCTAAATCAGCGATCTCACAGATCGATCATGCCGGAGTGGACATCAATGTAGCAGATTCCACCAGCAGTCTGTCGGCTAATGTGGACATTAAGCTGTATGATGCGGACGACAATGAACTATCTCTGGAAACTGTCAAGAAAAACGTGGATTCTGCGCATATGACAGTAGAAGTGCTGGCAACGAAGGAAGTACCGGTAGAGATTGAATATATGGGTGTACCTGAGGACGGTTATATGGCTACCGGTGAAGTAGAGAGTAGCAGGTCTACAGTGAAGATCGCCGGAACGGCATCAGCACTGTTGGGAGTATCTGCCATTACCGTACCGGAGGATCGTATGAATATTACCGGACAGTCCAGCGATCTGGTGGATATCATTAATCTGAAGGAGTACCTGCCCGCTAACGTCAGACTGGCGGATAAGAGCTTTGACGGCAAGATCACTGCAACGGTATACATTGAACCGATCGCGACCAAGGACCTGTCCGTACCGGCAGAGAACATTACGATCAGCGGTGTGCCGGAGGGAATGGAGGCAGAGATCACTACAGAGGCGGAGACTTATGATATCACGGTATCCGGCCTGGACAGAGATATCAGTATTCTGCGGGATGATACGGTGACGGGAGTACTGGATCTGGAGAAATGGATGGATGACAACAATGTAGAAGAACTGACACCGGGAAATTACACGATCCCTGTGACGTTTAACCTGTCGGAGGATATCATGGTAGAAAATGATGTCAATATCCACATCCGACTGAAGAATCAGGATACAAATAATTAAAAGATAGAATGAGAGGTTTTTTATCATGGCTAGAATGTTTGGAACAGATGGTGTACGAGGAATTGCCAACGAGGAACTGACTCCGTTGCTTGCCATGCAACTGGGGCAGGCAGGAGCCTATGTACTTACGAAGGAAAATGAGCACAAACCCACGATCATGGTGGGTTGTGATACCAGAATTTCCGGAGATATGCTGGCGAATGCGTTGATGGCAGGAGCCTGCTCCGTAGGAGCCAACTGTGTCTACGTAGGTGTGATTCCCACTCCTGCGGTTGCTTATCTGACCAAGAAATACAAAGTAGATGCCGGCGTTGTGATCTCCGCATCCCACAATCCGGTAGAGTTCAATGGTATTAAATTCTTTGACGGTAACGGCTATAAGCTTCCCGATGCCATGGAAGATGAGATCGAGGCATTGATCCGTAACAATATGCCCGGTATCAAATTTCCCATCGGTCCCGGAGTCGGCAAGATCAAGTACCGTACCGATGCCAGAGAAGAGTACATCAATCATGCCATGAGAGCGGTCAATGTGGATCTGACCGGACTGAAGATCGTGGTGGATTGTGCAGAGGGTGCCTCTTTCTATACATCCGTAGAATGCCTGAAAGAACTGGGCGGCAGCGTGGTGGCCATCCACAACAATCCAGACGGTACCAATATCAATGCCAACTGTGGTTCCACCCATATGGAAGAACTGCAGGCCAGAGTGGTCTATGAAAAGGCCAATGTCGGTCTGGCCTTCGATGGAGACGCAGACAGACTGCTGGCTGTGGATGAGAACGGTAATATCGTCGATGGTGACCAGATCATGGCAATCGTAGGCAACTACATGAAGAGCAAGGGTACTCTGAAGAAGGATACCATCGTGGCAACCGTTATGAGTAATCTGGGATTCTTCCTGATGGCAGAGAAGAATGCCATCCATATGGAGAAGACCAAGGTAGGTGACCGCTATGTACTGGAGCGCATGAAGGAGATCGGCGCCAGCCTCGGCGGCGAACAGTCCGGTCACATTATTTTCCTGGATGAGAATACCACCGGAGACGGACTGCTCAGTGCACTGCATCTGCTGCAGGTCATGGTGGATACCGGAAAGCCTCTGTCAGAACTGGCTAAGGTGATGGAAGTACTGCCCCAGGCACTGGTAAATGCCAAAGTGGCCAATCACAAAAAAGAGAAATATATGGAATATCCGGAGATCGCAGCAGCCATTGGGAAACTGGAAGAAAAATTCGCCGGAGAGGGCCGTGTCCTGATCCGTCCTTCCGGAACCGAACCGCTGGTAAGAGTCATGATCGAAGGAAAGGATCAGCAGGTGATCCAAGAAGAAGCACGGAAGCTTGCCAACCTGATACAGGATATCATGTTCTAGCAGACAGATTCCGAAAGTTGTCTGGTAAAAGCCCTTGTGAATGCTTTTCATTCATGCTATGATAGAAATGTAAATGAAAAGTAAAATCATAAACACTAGAGAAAATAATGCAGAATAATATAGATATTGGAGGGTTTATTATATGGTAAGTCAGAAAGTCGTAATCAAGAATCCCACGGGTCTGCATCTGCGTCCCGCCGGAATTCTGTGCAAGGAGGCAATGCAGTTCAAGTCATTGATCACCTTCAAATTTCGTGAAAATACTGCAAATGCCAAGAGCGTACTCAGTGTATTGGGTGCTTGCGTAAAATGTGGGGATGAGATCGAATTCGTATGTGAGGGTGAGGATGAGGCAGAAGCCCTGAAGACCCTGGTAGAAGCCGTAGAGAACGGTCTGGGAGAATAACAGGATCGTCATAGAGGAACATTACAGAGGCTGTGCATATTGAAGATGCGCAGCCTTTTCCTATGGAACTGTCTTAAGCCATGGAAAAAATAGTTTCATACTCAAAGGATTTATGCTATGCTGTAACTATTCAGAGCGGATTTAGAAAATGTGATTCTGAATAGTTTATAGTACATGAGGGAGAGAAAATTAAATGGAAGAAAAAAGCATGAAGAAAAGTTTTTCCAGCTTAGGTTTCCGATTCCTGATCGGAACACTGGTCATCTACGCAGTGCAGATGGGAGTAATGACCATCGTAGGTGCGGTGAAGCCGGAATGGCTGCAGGACACCACCATAAGCCTGATCCTGGCAGTATTACCACTGTATCTTGTGGGTATGCCGGTTCTGATCGCTGTGGTAAAGCGGATGCCCGGGGAAGCACCCGCGAAGAAAAGCATTACACCGGGACAGTTTGTTCTGGCGTTGATCATGTGTTTTGCACTGATGTATTGTGGTAATCTGGTGGGAACGCTGATCACCACTGTCGTAGGGGCATTAAAAGGCTCCGCAGTGGACAATGCACTGATGACCTATGCCACCGGATCCAATATGATCGTGACATTTCTCTATATGGTGATCTGCGCGCCAATTCTTGAGGAATATATTTTCCGGAAACTGATCGTGGATCGTACCGTAAAATACGGACAGGGAGTAGCTGTTGTTCTGTCCGGTCTGATGTTCGGATTGTTCCATGGCAACCTGAATCAGTTTGCCTACGCATTTTTACTGGGAATGTTTCTGGCATTTCTGTATGTGAAGACCGGAGAACTGAAAGTGACCATCGGCCTGCACATGTGCATTAATTTTATGGGTGCCGTAGTCAGTGTACTGTTATTGAAAGCAATCCATCTGGAGGAATACCAGGAAGTCATTATGAACGGGGCAGATTCACAGGCTGTCATGGACTACATGATGAAGTACCTGCCGGGCTGGATCGGCTATATGATCTATGTATTGTTTATTCTGGCAGTATTGGTTACGGGAATCGTATTGTTCATTGTATATCGTAAGAAGCTGAAATTAGAGCCGGGACAGATTGCAAAGGGACGGAGATTCAAGACCGTGATCGGCAATCCGGGAATGATATGCTACTGTGTTTTCTGGATCGCCATGATCATTATCCAGATGTTCCCGGAGATTGTTACAGCAATTACGGGAAATCTGTAAAAAGAACGGCTGTGGCAGAACATCGCCGCAAAGGAGATCGGAAGTTATGTACGCATTTGACAGTAGAATACGTTACAGCGAGACAGACAGTGAAGGGGATCTTACGCTGGACGCATTACTGAATTATTTTCAGGATTGTTCCACCTTCCATTCGGAGGATGTGGGGCTGGGAATCGGTTATATGAAGGAGATTGGTCAGGTCTGGGTCCTTTCCTCCTGGCAGATCGTGGTGAACCGTTATCCGAAATTAGGGGAAAAAGTAAAGATCGTGACGCTGCCCTATGAGCTAAAAGTATTTTTGGGATACCGTAATTTTGCCATGCTGGATGAACAGGGAGAATATCTGGCGAAAGCCAACTCCTTATGGAGTCTGCTGGATGTCGGCACCGGCAAACCGGTAATGGTGAACGAAGCCATGCATAAGGGCTACGAAATAGACGAAAAGCTGGACATGGAGTATGCCCCCCGCAAAATTTCCGTGCCGGAAGGTGGAGAACTGTTGGAACCCATCGTGGTGAAAAAACATCACCTGGACACCAACCATCATGTAAACAATGGGCAGTATGTAAATATTGCCATGGAGTATCTGCCGGATGATTTTGTGATCCGTCAGATGCGGGCGGAATACAAGAAACAGGCATTCCTGGATGATGTATTGCATCCGTATGTAGTGTCTACAGAGAATGACTACGTCATCTGCCTGCAGGACGAAGCCGGGAAACCTTATGTATCAGTGGAATTTCAGGGACAGTAATTCTATGCTGTCAGAACAGGAGAGAACGTGGAATTGAGATTAGGCGAAAAACAGACGCTGGTAGTAGTGAAAAAAGTAGAATTCGGAGTGTATCTGGCAACGAAGGAAGCACCGGAGGACAAAGTGCTGCTGCCGGCGAAGCAGGTGCCGGAAGGAGCAAAGGTCGGAGATGAACTGGAAGTATTCCTGTACCGGGATTCCAGTGACCGTCTGATCTCTACGACGAGAACCCCGAAGCTGTGTATGGGACAGGTGGCTCTGCTCACTGTAGTACAGGTAGGGAAAGTAGGTGCTTTCCTGGACTGGGGACTGGAGAAGGATCTGCTCCTGCCCTTTAAGCAGCAGACCCGCAAGGTAAAGACCGGAGAACAGGTGCTGGCAGCCCTCTATATCGACAAGAGCGGCAGACTGTGTGCGACCATGAATGTCTATGAACATCTGCGCACGGACAGCCCGTACAAAAAAGACGATAAGGTAACCGGCCGGATCTATGAGATCAGCAAGAATTTCGGTGCGTTTGTGGCAGTGGATAACTGCTTTTCCGGACTGATCCCGAAAAAAGAACTGTTCGGAGATACCGAGCTCAGGATTGGCGATCAGGTCACTGCCAGAGTGGTAAAAGTGTTGGAAGACGGTAAGCTGACACTGAGTGTCCGGGAAAAAGCCTATCTGCAGATTCAGAAGGATGCGGAGAAGATCGAGAGACTGCTGGACAGCTATGAAGGTTCTCTGCCGTTTAATGATAAGGCGGCGCCGGAGGTCATTGCCCATGAGACCGGCATGAGCAAGAACGAGTTCAAGCGCGCGGTAGGACATCTGTTAAAAGAAGGCAAGATCCAGATCACGGAGAAAAATATTCGCAGGGTGCGTGGATAGTGTGGAAAAAACAAAAAAAGTGTGCTATAGTAAGAACGTAATCTGAGAGATATGAACAGATACAGGAGGTGTTATCATGGATATCGCAGGATTATCAATGTCAATGGCTTCAAATAATCTGCAGACGAAAATCGGAACGGCTGTGCTGAGCAAGGCGATGGATACGAACGAAGCACTGGGACAGGGAATCGTCCAGATGATTGATTCCGCTGCTATGGAACGCAGCGTAACACCGGAACTTGGTGCGAATATCGATCTGCGGATTTAGCGCAGAAATAATACATAATAAACGCTAAGACAAAAAGAGTTCGGAATATTAGTTTTCCGAATTCTTTTTTTGCGCGTATTTAAAAGAAAAAGGCATTTTTACTAAAAAATGCATAAAAAACTATTGCATTTTTACCAGTTTTTCTGTAAATTTATATATGATATGGACTCTCATATCATTTTTCGGGGTTATAGCAAAAGAGAAGTATGTTTGGGGACTGAAGGAGCAGAAGATGATATCAAATCAGATTTTACAGAACACCATTGAAGGATTGAAAGGAATCGCCAGAGTGGAATTGTGTGTCATGGATGTGGATGGCAAGGAAGTAGCAGCCACCATGGATATGGGCAACTGTTCCAAGCCCGCGGTGGAATTCGCGGCATCACCGGCGGACTCCCAGGAGATCCAGGGATATCAGTATTTCAAGATCTATGATGAGCAGCAGCTGGAGTATATTCTCGTAGCCGGAGGTACCGGTGAGGATGTCTATATGATCGGCAAAATGGTTGCGTTTCAGATCCAGAATCTGCTGGTGGCCTATAAGGAGAGATTTGATAAGGACAATTTCATCAAGAATCTGCTGCTGGATAATCTGCTGCTGGTGGATATTTACAGCCGTTCCAAGAAGCTGCATATTCAGACAGACGTGCCCAGAGTGGTCATGATCGTGGAATCTGCGGGAGGCAAGGATAATAATGTCCTGGAACTGGCCAGAACTCATTTTGGCAGCAACAGCAAGGATTTCATCACAGCGGTAGACGAGAGCAACGTGATCGTGGTGAAGGAATTCGCAGAGACCGATACCGGCAAAGAAATTGAAAAATCGGCAAGAGCACTGGAAGCGGCTCTCCTGAAGGAAGGTATCCGTGAGATCCGTATTGCATACGGTACCATTGTACATGAGATCAAAGAAGTCAGCCGTTCCTACAAGGAAGCAAAGATGGCTCTGGATGTAGGCAAGATCTTCTTTGACGAGAGAGATATTATCGCATACAGTGAACTGGGAATCGGCCGTCTGATCTATCAGCTGCCCATTCCTCTGTGCAAAATGTTTATCCGTGAGATCTTCGGAGGCAAGAGCCCGGATGATTTTGATGAGGAGACCCTGACGACCATTTACAAGTTCTTCGAGAACAACCTGAATGTGTCCGAGACCTCCAGACAGCTGTTTATTCACAGAAATACGCTGGTATATCGTCTGGATAAGTTACAGAAGAGTACAGGGCTGGATCTGCGGGTATTTGAAGATGCCATCACCTTCAAGATCGCACTGATGGTTGTAAAATACATGAAGTATATGGAAACTTATGAGTATTGATTTCTTTGGCGAGAAAGCCTCAAATGAGCAAACAACAAGT
>ERZ791603.1310-NODE-1310-length-18973-cov-19.094355_pt1 | contig 18973 bp, 17 predicted proteins | sample MGYA00509966_ERZ791603 | MGnify/ENA primary metagenome ERZ791603 (study PRJEB30046, sample SAMN00791931) | human gut metagenome | study: EMG produced TPA metagenomics assembly of the A metagenome-wide association study of gut microbiota in type 2...
CCGCTTCCCACCGTCCTGTCGAAATATCACAGAGCATTGAAAAAGATGCGCAGCTGTCTGGAAGGAGATGACGCCCGATGACCAATAAAAAAATGGAGCAGAGGCTGGCTGCGGCGCTTGAAAAGACTGCGCCGGACGATGTGAGCGGCGTTCTCTCCCGCTGTGAAGCGCGGAAAGGAACGGTAATTCCCATGACAACAAAGAAAACGGTAAATCGAAAATGGACAACGCTTGTGGCTGCCTGCCTTGCGGTGATGCTGCTGTGCGGCGGAGGCGTGTTCTATCAGCAGGCGCATGCGGTGGCGTCCGTGGTGTCGCTGGATGTGAACCCCAGCATTGAACTGAAGGTCAGCAGGAACGAAAAGGTACTGGCCTGCGTGCCGCTCAACGAGGATGCAAAAGCCATCCTGGCGGATATGAGTAATGGGGCTGACCTCAAGGGCGCGAAGCTGGATGTGGCGGTGAACGCCATCGTGGGCAGCCTCGTGCGAAACGGCTATCTCGACAGTATTTCCTCCGCCATCATGATCTCGGTGGAGGACAAGGATGCAGCCCGTGCGGAAAAGCTCCAGCGTGAGTTGACCAGCGCCGTGGACGGCGTGCTGCAGACCAGCGAAGCGAAGGCCGCCGTCCTGACGCAGACGTTGACGCAGGACGCGGCGCGGGAGCAGCAGGCTCGAGAAAACAACATTTCCTCCGGCAAGGCGGCGCTGGTGAACCGCGTCCTCGCCATCAACCCGTCGCTGAAGTTTGATGCGCTGGCGAAGCTCTCGGTGGAGGAGTTGAAGGATCTGGCCGAAGCGGGCGCGCCCGCCATGCCCATCGGCAAGGATGCCGCCGCTTACGCTGCGGAGCAGTATGCCGGGACAACGGCGTCAGACTCCGTCACGGCGGAGGTCGATTCCGAACTGGACGAATCCCCCGCGCACTACGAGGTGGAGCTGCATACGGCATGGGGTGAGTTTGAGTACCTGGTGGACGCCTACACGGGGAAAGTGCTCAGCGGGCAGAAGGACTTGCTGGCCACAGCTCCCGCAGGGGATGAGACGGCAAAGCCCACTGCACCGTCCGGCGGCGCGGATATCGGCCATGCCAAGGCGAAGTCCATTGCCCTGAACCACGCGGGCGTGAGTGAAAATGAAGCGTATGACATGGAGATCGAACTGGACGACGAGGACGGCACGCTCGTCTATGAGGTCGAGTTCAAGTCCGGCAATATGGAATACAGCTACGAGATCAACGCCGCCACCGGCGCCATTCTCAAGCATGAGACAGAGATAGATGATTGACGCGAAAGCTGAAGGTATGCGGTGCAGGCGTACTTGCAGGGCAGAGTAATATTTAGAAGCGCAGAAAATGATCTGACCATAACATGACCTGCGCTTGGTGAACATGTAAACATATGGAACATATGGCAAGATGGCTTTTGCGTTTGCGAAAGCCATCTTGCCATATCATACATCGGCATCACACATCGGCGCAGAAGCAAAAAGGCTCCCGGCATATGCAAGAGGTCATACGCTTCGCGGGTAATAGAAGCAGCCGACGTTTGCGGGAAGATCACAATTTGCGGTGGTGAGCTTCAAATACCGCTTGCCTTTTTGTGCATGATATAATATACTATTGGTATGTGTACTAAAACATTTGGGAAGAGGTGCTATTTTTGCGGAGAGACAGCAGTGAAACAAAAAGGAAAATACTGACCGTGTGCGTCCGTCTTTTTCTGGAGCAGGGGTATAAAAGCACTTCTGTCAGTCAGATCGTTGACGAAGCAGGCGTGGCAAGGGGAAGCTATTTGAATCTGTTTCCGACCAAGGACAGAATTTTGCTGGAGCTGACCGAAACGATGTTCGGCGGGCAGTTCGGCGTGGCGAGAAGCATTGCGGACAGCAAGCTGCCGCCGGTTTACGCCTATGCGGTGGAAACGGCGATACAGCTCACTCTTACCGAACTGAACGAGAATCTGCGGGAGATCTACATCGAAGCCTACTCCCTGCCTGAAACATCGGAGTATATCTACCTGCACACCACGGCGGAGCTGAAGCAGATCTTCGGCGGGAATTTCCCGGAGTACAGCGACAGCGATTTTTATGAGATGGAAATCGGCACGGCGGGACTGATGCGCAATTATATGGCACGGAAATGCGACATCCATTTCCCGCTGGAACGCAAGCTCAGCCGCTTTTTGACGGCGACCATGCGGGTGTATCAGGTGCCGGAGGAGGAACAGGCAAGGGTGCTGGCCTTTATCCAATCACTGGATATCAGGGCAATTGCCACCAAGGTCATGTATAAGCTATTCGCCATGCTGGAGATGAAATACGATTTTAAGCTGTCGAGCGGCAGCGAAACGGAGGTAACAACATGAAGAAACGAATACTTAGTATCCTGCTCATGTGCTGCATGGTGTTGACGCTGCTGCCGGTGCAGGCACTGGCGGAGGACTCGGCCTACACCGTGGGCGAGGACACCAGCGTATCAGCGCGGGCGCTTGCCGGAACCGCCGGAACAAAGTTGAAAGCGGACAACATCGACGCCTATGTCGCTAACGGCTTGGGCGGCGGCGTGTATACGCTGGCGGAGGACGTGACCATCTCCGGCACACTGCGGGTCACGGGCGAGGCCACGGTGGACCTGAACGGCCACATCCTGCGCTATGCCGAAGAAGCGGAGCCGGACAGCATCTTCCGCGTCACCAGCGGCAGCACCCTGACCCTGACCGACAGCCGCCCTGAGGCGGAGCATGGGGATAAGAACCTGCCCGCGGGCGGCCTCATCACCGGCGGCAAGGGCTACCGGTATGACGGCGGCGGTGGCGGCTATCATATCTATTATTACTATGGCGGCGGCGTGTATGTGGAGACGGGTGCATCCTTCGTGCTGGCGGGCGGCACCATCTATGCCTGCGGCGTCCAGAGCGGAGCGAATCAAGCGTTCGGCGGCGGCATCTATGCCGAGGGCGGCTCCGTCACCATGACCGGCGGCGCCATCCGGAACTGCGCTGTCTCAGCCGATTACAGTGCCAGCGGCGGCGCGATCTATGCCAAGGCCGGCTCCGTCACCATGACCGGCGGCGTCATCAGCGGCTGCTCTGCCATGTACGGCGGCGGCATCTCGGCATCCGGGTGTACCGTCCGGATCACCGGCGGCCGCATCGAAAACTGCAAGGCAAGCGAACACAGCGGCGGCCTGTATATCGGCGGCCATGCAGACCAGATATCTGTTCTGGACGCTGCGATCTCCGGCTGCGAGGCGAAACGCGGCGGCGGCGTGGCCCTGATCGCCTTTGCTGAGCTGGAGCTGGGGGAGAATGCCCGCATCACGGGCTGCACGGCCACCGAAAAGGACGATACCGAGGCAGGCGCCATCGAATACGGCGCCGCGATCTATATGGATCTTGACTCGACCTATACCGTCAACTATCCCGGCTGCTTCCTCTATGCCAACGGCGGCCGGGTGGAGGGCACGGTGTATGTGGGAACGAACAAGATTGGCACAAAAAATAACTACTTAGACTCCGTAAAGGCCACCAACGCCATCGACCACACGGACGGGAAGCCCACCACAGTCTTTACCGGCGATGTCTACTGCGAGGGCGACATAAGGGGCGGTATTTTCCATGGCAGCGTCACCGTGCTGGATCCTCGTGACGACATGGCCGACGTATCCAAGTATAACTATTGGAAATTCTGCAGCAACCTCTCCGGCGGCAGCTTTTACAAACCCGTCCGCACGGAGTGCCATGTCTCCGGCGGCACATTCTACGGCGGTCTGACTCTGGAAAAGAACGCCAAGCTCAGCGGCAAGCCCATGAACACCGGCAGCGAGCTTACTGACAAGACCAACATCCCCAACCCCAACGGCAAGCCCGTCACCGTGACCTATGCTTACGGGGCTTTGGGCGGGATCTATGCCAAGCAGATCGTCCAGGCGGGCGAGGCGGCCATCCGGCCCGACGACCCGATAAGAGGAGGCTATACTTTCATCGGTTGGGATAAGGCGATTCCCGCAACCATGCCTGCGGAAAACATCACAATCACCGCACGGTGGAAAGACATCGAAAAGCCGACGGGCGAAATTATCATAGGCACAGATAAATGGCAGGAATTCTTAAACGAGCTCACCTCCGGCCTGTTCTTTAAGGATACGCAGGAGGTAACGATAAACGCCGCCGATAACAGCGGGATCGTGTTTGCTTCCTATTTGGTAACAGATCAGGATCTCTCCGAAGAGGAGCTGGAATCTCTTGTGTACCGTGGGTACGATGAGCCGTTCCGCATAGAACCCAACGGAGAGTATATTGTTTATGTAATGCTTGTTGACGCGAGCCTGAACATAACCTATCTTCGTTCCGACCGCCTGACGCTTGATAATGTGCAGCCTGTCATCAGCGGCGTAGAAAACGGCAAGACCTATTGTGGAGCACGGACGGTTACAATTACCGAGAAGTATATAGATACCGTTACCGTAAACGGCACGACGGTCGAGCTTGACGAAAGCGACAGCTTCCGCCTTGCTCCGGCAAACGGCGGACAGAAGATCATAGTTGCCGACAAGGCCGGCAATACCACAGAAATGACCGTGACGGTCAACGACGGGCACACTTACGGTGAATGGGCATCCAACGGCGACGGTACGCACACCCGAAAATGCACGGTAGACGGCTGCGCTGGCTCCGAAACCAAAGACTGCTCCGGCGGGAAAGCGACCTGTAGGGACAAGGCCAAGTGCGCGGTCTGCGGAAAGACCTACGGCAAGCTTGACGCGAAGAACCACGCCGACTTAAAGCACATCCCGGCAAAGGCGGCGACCTGGGTCGCCGAGGGCAATATCGAGTATTGGTACTGCGAAGGCTGCGGCAGGTATTTCAGCGACAGGGACGGTACAAAGGAGATCAGAAGAGCCGACACCGTAACGGCGAAGCGGAAGAGCAGTTCCGCAGCGGCGAAGCCGGAGGACGATCCCAAATCGCCGGGTACCGGCGACACAAGCAACCTTGCGCTGTGGATCGCTCTGCTGCTTGCCAGCGGCGGCGCAGCCATCGGTACAACGGTTGTCAGCAGAAAAAAGTACAACAGATAATTGAATCGCGGGGAGAGAGGCTGAGAAGGCAGCTTCTAAACGGCATGATCGCGCAGGCAAGACGAACACAAAAAGCACTTTTCTGACAAGTTTGTATGGTGGAAGCTTTCCTTTGTGTGCTGTATAATAATGGCACAGACAAGGAGGTGGTCAATATGCTGGCAGAGAATCTGGCGCTCCTGCGAAACCTCCGCGGCATGACGCAGGAGGAGGTGGCGGAGGTCATCGGCATCTCGCGCCAGTCCTACTCCAAGTGGGAGCAGGGCGAAACGATCCCCGACATTGAAAAATGCGATCGGCTGGCAAAATTCTACGGGGTCGCTATCGATGCCCTCGTCCATCAGGATGAGGAGATCGGCAGGACGCGGGTGGCGCCCGCCCCGGTGGGCAAGCACCTGTGGGGAACGGTGGCGATGGGCACCAAGGGGCAGATCGTCATCCCCAAGGCAGCGCGGGATACCTTCCATCTGAGCGAAGGCGACCGCCTGGTCGTCCTCGGGGACGAGGAGCAGGGCATCGCGCTCATCAAGGCGGAGGTCTTTGAGGCGCGGATGCAGGAGGCCCTGCGTGCAGGTCAGAAATCCAACGAATAAAAGAAGGTGCGATCATGAAATGTCCCGAATGTGGAAAGGAAATGCGGGAGGGATACCTCTTTTGCAGCAAGGACGGCGCGTTCAGCTTTGCAAACGAGGTGCCGGGCGTATTTGAGAACGCGAAGAATGCCGATGGCTTTGTGAAGATCACAGACCTCAAGGCCAGCCACCGGACGAGAGTTCCGGCGTCCATCTGCGAGGAATGCAGGACGGTCATGCTCAAGTATTGAGCGAAGCTGCCGTTTCCGACCGAAAAAGTCCCCAAGCCGTTGCGCCAAAACGGCTTGGGGACTTGCTATATTTGCGCGGTTGAGGGAAGTGCGTCAGATATTGTCTGATTAGACCTCTTTGCCCATCTGATAGGCATGCTCCAGCGCGGGATGCCCGGCGATCTCGCCCACGCCGTTCACGCCGCCTGCGAACACCGTGCCTGCCAGCGTGCAGCGGGGGAAGCAGTCCACCCAGCGCGTTTCGATTTTCCCTGTTGTATTTTCATAATAGTACCTGCACCTGGCTTTCTGTCAAGATGCATTTGAAAATTTTGCGCGGGAGAGGGCTGCGAAAAGAGATTGACATTTCCCGCCGACACTGCTACCATGGGTGGGTACGCCGAGAAGGCGAATTTTGAACGGAGGTGAAGGTTCATGGATAGCTGCGGAAGTACAGGACGAAGCCGGATGTGCGGCGCGTGGGAATATGGGCTTCGGATGCGGTCATTCATGGACTTGAACTGACCACATCCCGTCTTATCGTGTTCTTCTGCACCGTATCTCAGGCGTCTTGCTGCGGCAACTATCGCTGAGGCGGTGCATTTTTGCGCCCATTTTCAGAGCCAAAGGAGGACACGACTATGATGAACAACATGGTAAAGAAGGATCTGACCCAGGATATCGGCAGCCGGATGAGCGGCAACTTCGTGTGCATCCGCGACACGCTGACCATCCGCGAGGCCATGAGCGAGCTGGTGCGGCAGGCGGGGTTCCACGACAACATCGCCACGCTGTATGTGGTGGATGCGGGCGGCGTGTACGCCGGCGCCATCGACCTGAAGGATCTCATCATCGCACGGGAAAACGACCGGCTGGCGGACATCATCCGCCGCGGCTATCCCTACGTTTTCGCCAGTGAGCGGACGGCAGACTGCGCGGAGCGCATCGCGGACTACGAGGAGGACTCCCTGCCGGTGCTGACGGAGGACCGCCATATCGCGGGCGTCCTGACGGTGCAGGAGCTGGTGGAGCTGGTGGACGACGCCATGGGCGACGACTACGCCAAGCTGGGCGGCCTGACCTCGGAGGAGGACCTGCGGGAGCCGGTGCTGGTCAGCATGAAGAAGCGTCTGCCGTGGCTCATCGCCCTGCTGTTTCTGGGTATGGGCGTATCGTCCGTGGTGGGTGTTTTCGAGTCGGTGGTGGCGGTGCTGCCTATCGTCATCTGCTTCCAGTCACTGGTGCTGGACATGGCGGGCAACGTGGGCACCCAGTCGCTGGCCGTCACCATCCGCGTGCTGATGGACGAGAAGCTGACGTGGCGGGAGGAACTGGCCCTGCTGGGCAAGGAGATGCGGGTGGGCCTGCTGAACGGCGGGTGCCTGGGCGTAATGGCTCTGGCGTTTCTGGGCGTCTACGTCCGCGTGTGCAAGGGCTATGCGTGGCGGTCCGCATTCCTCATCTCCGGCTGCGTGGGGGTGTCGCTGGTGGTGGCCATGGTCATCTCCAGCCTGGTGGGAACTCTTATTCCTATGCTGTTCCACAGGATCCGCATCGACCCTGCCGTGGCCTCCGGCCCGCTGATCACCACCGTCAACGATCTGGTGGCCGTGGTGACCTACTATGGGCTGGCGCTGGTGTTTCTGGTGAATATGTTTCATATCTAAGGGAAAACGGGAAAGCTCTCCTGAGCTTTCCCGTTTTTATGCGAATTATTGCTGCTTCGTGACCTGACGGATGCCTACCAGGATCAGCACCGAACCCAGCAGCAGGGCGGGCGTCAGCGGCTCATGCAGGAGAATTACGCCTGCAAACATGGAACACAGGGTGGTCAGAGATCCCAGGGACGACAGCTTCACCACGGACATCTTCCCCGCCGCGTAGTTGACCATGTTGTTGCAGAGGATGGAGCAGAACAGGCTCAGCACCACCACGCAGATCAGGAACTTCGGATCCGACAACGGCCGCACGTAGGCGGCGAGGTCGCCCTTGATGGTGCGGAGGGCCGACAGGGTGAACGCCGCCGCGCAGGCCAGCATCACGACATATGTCCGCTCGAAGGCGGTGAACTCCTGAGCCGTCCGGCGATTCACCGTTTTATACGCGCCGGAGGTCAGGCAGGCGCCCATCAGGAACACCACGCCCAGAGGGCGAATGATACCCATGGAGCTGCCGGAGACCGTCATCAGCATGACGCCTGCCACCGGCAGCAGGCAGAACACGGCCTGGCGGCGGGTGGGGTACTCCTTCAGGAACAGCACGGACAGCAGGATGGCCACCACCGGCGCCACCGCCAGCACCACGCCCGCGAACGTGGCGTTGGTATACAGGATGCCGTAGCTCTCAAAGTAGAAGTACATAGGCTCCGTGACGGCCAGCAGAAGCAGCGGCTTCAGATTTTTTCCGCGGAGGGATAGCTTCGCCTTACCAAACAGGATCATCAGCGTCATCAGCAGCGCCGACAGCAGAAAACGGATGGACAGCAGCACGTCCGGCTGGGCCACCTCCATGGCTACCTTGGAAAACAGGACGCTGAAGCCCCAGATGATATGCCCCAGGGCGGCCATGGCCAGCGGCATCCAGGGACGGTCTTTCAATGGTGTATGCTCCATGGGTCAATATCCCTCCTCAAATTGCGTCCTTATTATAATGAGAGATAGAGGGGTTGTAAAATACAATTTATCATGCTATCCTATTGGGCAGATTCAATAGAAGTGAGGCGTTACCATATGACAAACGCGGGAATCGAGGCTTTTCTTATCGTCTGCAAGCAGCACAGCATCTCCAAGGCGGCGGCGGAGCTGTTCATCAGCCAGTCATCCCTGAGCATCCGTCTGCGGACGCTGGAAAAGGAGGTGGGGTGCCCCCTGTTCTTCCGGCACAAGGGCAGCCGCGAGATGGTCCTGACGGAGGAGGGCAAGCGGTTTTACCAGCTGTCCCTGCAATATCAGGACATCGTGCGCAGTATGCTGGCCATTGGGAACCGGAAAAGCAGTCTGCGGCTGTCCGCTCTCAACAGCGTGTCCACGTATCTGCTGCCGCCGGTGTATGAGCAGTTCATGCGGGACCACCCCGACATCCACCTGGAGATACAGGACATGACCGTGGAGGCGGCCTGCCAGAGCCTGCTGCGGGGCGAGACAGATCTGGCGTTCACCTCGGACGTGCCCCGCACCGACGCCATACGGGCGGAGCTGGTGATGGCGGAACCTATGGACCTCATCTGCGCGGCAGGCTCCTGCTATTCCGACGGCATCGGGCCGGACGAGCTGCCCGCCCGGCAGGAGGTGTACGTGGAGTGGACCGACGAGTTTGCCCGCTGGCATCAGGAGCTATGGGGTGTGGACGCGGTGCCCCGGATCCAGCTGGAGATCATGAGCCAGCTGCAGATGTTCATGACCAAGCGGGACAGCTGGGCCGTGGTGCCCCGCAGCGTGGCCGATGGGCTGTGCGCCGCAGGCGGGAGGCGGCTGGATGCGGCGTTCCCCTTGCCGGAGCGCCGCATCCACGCGCTGCAGAAAAAGGCGGTAAGCTTGGAGGCTGCGCAGCTGTTTCTGGGCATCACCCGCCGGCTGTGGGCCGCAGCGGAGGCATGAGCGCGAAGCCGCGCCAACGGGGCTGAGGGAAAGAAAACCGAAAAAAGACTCCGGCGAGAGGAACTCGCGGAGCGACTCGACGCGGGAAATATGTGGAAAATACAGGGAGGGATCGGTTTTCGCCGACCCCTCCCTGCTGCTATTGCGGCGGTTCAAGGAGCGGTGCTCTTTTTCGGCACGAAAAAGCCGGACGTATCGGCATGCTCCAGCGTCAGCAGCTGCACCTTTCTGTCGATGCCGCCGGCGTAGCCCGTCAGACTGCCGCCGGTGCCCACCACGCGGTGGCAGGGGATGATGATGGAGATCGCGTTGTGGCCTACCGCGCCGCCCACTGCCTGAGCGGACATATGGGTGAGGTCCTGCTGCGCGGCCAGCTGCTGCGCCAGCTGGCCGTAGGTGACGGTCTGGCCGTAGGGGATGCGGAGAAGCAGATCCCACACGCGGCGGCGGAACGCGGAGCCTGTGGGGTGCAGCGGCGGCAGGAAGTCCGGCTCCCTGCCGGTGAAGTACATATCCAGCCAGCGTCTGGTCTCCGAAAGAACGGGGGTGTCCTGCTCCGTGTGCTGGATGGGCAGGTCACGGGCGAAGTACTTCTGCCCGTCGAACCATAGGCCGGTGAGCCCCGTCTCATCCGCTGCCAGCAGGATACCGCCCAGCGGGGAATCGTAATGCTGTGTAAACGTCATGGCGTGCTTCTCCTTTGCTTTTTCGGCTGATAGTCCCTCATCTCCGGAATGGCCCCGCCGGCGACCGCCCACAAATACAGGCTGGCCACGCTGCCGTAGGGACTGAAGCGGCGGCGGTATTTTTCGAACAGCCTGCGGTCGATGCTGCGGTGGTGGTAGACCATCCGCAAGCCCCGCAGGATGGCCAGATCGTCATAGCTGAGGATGTTGGGGCGCTGCAGGCAGAACAGCAGGATCATCTCCGCTGTCCAGACGCCGATGCCCTTCAGGCCGCTCAGGGCGCAGATAGCCTCCGCGTCGGGCATGTGCGCCACGGCGTCCAGATCAAAGGCGCCGGTGTGGACCTTTTCGGCGAAGTCCGTGATGTATTCCGCCTTGCGGAAGGTCATGCCCAGCGCTTGCAGCCGGGGGACGCCTGCGGCCAGGACGTTCTCGGCGTTCACCCTGCCCAGCGCGTCCTGCATCCGCTGCCAGATGGTGGCCTGGGCCTTGGTGGAGATCTGCTGGCCCACGATATGGTGGACCACGGCGGAAAACAGATCCGTGTCTACCGCGCGGCGGACAGGGCCCACGCGGTCGATGACCTCACCGAGCCGCTTGTCCTTCTGCCGCAGGTAGGAGAGCTCTGTCTCCCCGTAGGTGAAATACATATCCGCCGCCTCCCTGCACGCTTGTTACGGTATCCATTATAAATCAGGCGATGGAGTCCGTCAAGAAAAGTCGAACAGATTTTCTATATTTTTGATTCTTTCAGGAAAAGTCGGATTTTTTCTGTACCGCAGGGCGGTATTTGTGGTATGCTGAGACTTGGAAAGGCATGCGGGACACGGGCCCGCCGCTGAAAAGAGAAAGGAGCCATCCTCATGACGTACAGCTTTGACGAGATCGTTGGCCGTCGCCATACCAACGCCCTGAACACCGACGGCTTCCGGGGCTACATTGTCCACGCGGCGGAATACGCCGGAAATGCATCCGCGCATTGCCTGCGTGACCGGAGAAGAACAAGCGAAAAGCCGCCCAACGGGCGGCTTTTTCCTGCGTACTCACCGGCGGCAGGGGTGAGACTATTTCTACTTTAGCACGATGGAGCGGCCAATGCAAGAAAAAAATGAGGCTTTGCAACTATTTCTCCGCGATTCCACATTTTGACGGTGAAATTAGGCAAAATATTGACGAATCGAACCATTGACATCACTTTTCGCGGAGCGTAGGATAGGAGCATATTTTTGAAAATGGGAGATGGCGGGATGAAGTACATTTTTGTGACCGGCGGCGTGGTGTCCGGTCTGGGCAAGGGCATCTGCGCGGCGTCGCTGGGACGGCTGCTGAAGCAGTGCGGCCTGCGGGTGCGCAACCAGAAGTTCGACCCCTATTTCAACGTGGACCCGGGCACCATGAGCCCCTATCAGCACGGCGAGGTGTTCGTCACCGACGACGGCGCCGAGACGGATCTGGATCTGGGACACTATGAGCGGTTTGTGGACGAGGCGCTGGACGGCAACGCCTCCGTGTCCTCCGGCAAGGTGTTCTGGGCGGTGCTGAACCGCGAGCGGCAGGGCGGCTATCTGGGAGGCACGGTGCAGATCATCCCCCACATCACCGACGAGATCAAGCGCCGCGTCTACGCCATGGACAACGGAGAGACCGATGTGGTCATCACGGAGATCGGCGGCACGGTGGGCGACATCGAGAGCCAGCCGTTTCTGGAGGCTATCCGGCAGGTGGCGGCGGAAAAGGGACGGGACAATGTGCTGTATATCCACGTGCCGCTGATCGTGTCCATCCCGGGCAGCGGAGAGCTGAAGAGCAAGCCTACCCAGCACTCCGTCAAGGAGCTTCTCAGCGTGGGCATCCAGCCGGACGTGCTGGTGTGCCGCACCGATGGGCCCATCACCGAGGACGTGCGGCGGAAGATCGCCCTGTTCTGCAACGTGGAGGAGGACTGCGTCATCCCCAACGTCACGGCGTCCACGCTGTACGAAGCGCCGCTGCTGCTGGAGAAGGCGGGGCTGTGCCGCGTGGTGTGCCGCAAGCTGGGACTGGGCAGCGGCGTGCCGGATATGGCCCACTGGCAGGCTATGGTAGACAGGATCCACGGTGTCCGCAAGCGGGTGCAGATCGCGCTGGTGGGCAAGTACACGGAGCTGCACGACGCCTATCTCAGCGTGGTGGAGTCTCTGTTTCACGCCGGCACTGCCTGCGACAGCCACGTGGACATCAAATGGGTGGATTCCCAGACCCTGACGCCGGAGAACATCGGCGAGGTGCTGGGGGATTGCGGCGGTATCCTGGTGCCGGGCGGCTTCGGCGACCGCGGCATCGAAGGCATGATCCTGGCGGCACAGTACGCTCGGGAGAACGGCGTACCCTATTTCGGCATCTGCCTGGGCATGCAGATCATGGTCATGGAGTACGCCCGCAACGTGCTGGGCTACGCCGACGCCAACTCCAGCGAATTTACGCCCGAGGGCCAGCACAACGTCATTGACCTGATGCCGGACCAGCAGGGCGTTGAGACGAAGGGCGGCACGATGCGTCTGGGCAAGTACCCCTGTGTCATCACGCCGGGCACGAAGATGGCCGACTGCTACGGCACGACGGAGATCGACGAGCGCCACCGCCACCGCTATGAGTTCAACAACGACTACCGTGCAGAGATGCAGAACCACGGCCTTGTGATCTCCGGTACCAGCCCGGATGGCCGCCTGGTGGAAGCTGTTGAGCTGCCCGGCCGTGATTTCCATGTGGGCGTACAGTTCCACCCCGAATTCAAGAGCCGCCCCAACCGCGCACATCCCCTGTTCAAGGGCTTTATCGCTGCTGCGCTCAAGTACCAGCAGGAGCACACCATCACGGACCATCAGCCGATGACAGATTGATCGGCATCCTGATACCATAAATACCACAAGGCACCGAACCTGTAATTGGCCCGGTGCCTTGTTTTTATGTGTTATATTTTGTGTGGATTATGCGGGAACAAAAAACAGATTTTCAGGATTCTGTCTCTTTTTCTCTTTTGTTTACCTCTCTCTCGCTGGCTTCCACCATCGAGATCACGTTCAGCAGCACCAGCCGCACCACAGCGGGGTGCAGGCAGCTGTTGTTGATGGCGTTGATGACGGACTTTTGGAGTTCTTCAATTTTTGCGGTTGTGGTCATTTCATCACCCTTTCTGCCATCGGGGAGCCGGAATATTCCGGGCGCGGATAGCTTGTATCTTCGGTTCGCGTGCCGCCGCAGGCTGCCAGCGTAAGCGAGATGACCAATGCAAGCACCAACAGCAAAGCCAACGTGGCCAAAAACTGCATGAATTTCTGCATTAAACCTCCCTCCCGTTCACGCTCAAAGAACCGCATTCAATTCTGCCGGGGATTTCAAACTTGCTGGCATTGCAGTGGATGACCTTATCTACCTGGTCAATGGCAATGCCCACAAACTCGCTGGTGGCCCCGCCGGTGGAATAATCAAAGCTGGGGTCGCCGGTGGAGAACCAGCCTAAAAACGTGTAGCGGGAGTTATCGCCAATATAAGATTTGCCGTACCGGCTGCTTAACACACCGGTCAGGTTGTTTTCCCAGTACCAGCGGATGCGCCCCGTGTCAATGTCCACACGAGTGCCAGCATCTTTGCCCATACGAATCCAGGCATTGTCCAGGTCATAAGTGGTTGTGCGCGCCTTATTGTGAATCTGCCCGGTGGTAATGTTGCCGCCGTTGATAATGGTCTTATCCTGGTTCCAGGTACTCAAATCCGAAAATGTCACCACGCCGGATAGGTTGATCTGTGCGCTGGTGATCTCTGTTCCGCCTGCCGTCAGCTTGATGGTGCTGCTGGTTCCGCTTGTGCTGGCCGTCAGCTTAATTTCGCTCACCGTCTGCTTGATCTCGGTTTTGGTTTCGTTGGCGGTCAGATAGTCGCCGGTGCTGGCCGTCCAGGCAGTGGGGGCGTTGCCCATCTGCACCATGGGGTGCATGATGGTCAGATCGTTGGTAACGGTGGCGTTATCGTTCGCGGTACTCACAAACAGGCCGTCTGCATAGCCGTCCGCGGTCGCCGTGAAGGCCGCCCAGCGCAGCTTCCAGCCGTTGTCCAGCTCAATGTCCTGCTGGGCCTGCTTGAACGCGGAGCCGTAATAACTTTTTGTGCCGCTGCTGTTCTTGGTCTCAAATTGTAAAAACAGGCTATCAGCGCCAGAATTGAGCTTGTACAGTACGCTGGCGCAATAGGTCATGCCCTTGGCAATCACGAGCGTTTTGTCCGCACCAAAGTGGAAGCGGGTGTTCTGCGCCCTATTGGTCACTCGGACGGATTCACCATCAATGGTGTAACTGCCCTTTTTGTTCAGGTCATTGCCACCTGCATCCAGGGTCGCATTGTTCCAGTTATCGGTGCCCGCAATAATATTGTTGCCGCCGGTGATCCGCTGCGTTACCGTCTGGGTAATGCTGTCGGCTTTCTGGTCAATCGCGGATACCGATTCTTTGACCGTCTTGAACTCCTGCTTGGTACTGTTCAGGTCGTCCGAAATGGTCGTGGTGGTTTCTTCCAGGCTGCTGACTTTGGTGCTGATGCTGTCGGCCTTTTGGCTGATGCTGGAGACATCTTCTTTCAGGCTGTTCACCGTTGCTGTGGTGGCGTAGTCCTTCAGCTTGCTGTCAACGGCATCATTGGCAGCGCTGGTGGCGGTATCCTTCACGTTGGCCGTCACCGTTTCGGTCACTGACTTGGTGACCTCGGTTTTGATCTCGTCAGCGGTCTGCGAAAATAAGCTTTTTGCGCTTTCCTGCGTCAGGTAGTCGCCGCTGCTGGCATTCCACGCGGTCGGCGCGTTGCCGTATTGCAGCATGGGGTGCAGCAGCGAAAACTTGTTGGTGTAGTTGCCGGTACCAGCGTGGGTGGTACCACTGCCCATATCCACCAGCTTTAAGGTGGCGTTGTCCGGCGGCGTCCACAGGCCATACCGCAGTACCCAGCCGTCCGTCTGCTCAATCTCCAGCTGATCAGTTGGCTTAATGGTTGCCCAGCTCTGGCTGGTGGAGTACCCCGCCGTGTAAGCGATTTCCATACAGAACTCATCCGCACCAGAAACGGGTTTGTACATAACAGACAGGCACAATGTCACGCCTTTTGCCACATACGCACCCACCGTTGTCCAGCGAAAATATCGGTTGGAGTTGGTGTTGGCCATGGTCGCCCCGCCGGTTAGTTCATAGGTAATAGAACTGCCGTCGCCGGTATTGCCTTTCAGTTCAGCGTTCTTGAAGCTCTCACTGCCCAAGATCAGGTTGCCGCCGCCGGTGATTTTGGTGTCTTTTTTCACCTCAGAGGAAAGCCCGTCCACCGTTGCTTTCAGGTCGGTATACTTTCCGGTCAGGTCGCTGGCCTTTACTTCCAGGCCGTCCACGCTGGTCTTGATCTCCAGCATCTTGCCGGTCAGGTTCTTGTAGCTCTGGCTGTTCACGGCGCTGGAACTTTCCCGGCTGGCGCTGCCCACGCTTTCAAAGCTTGCCTTGCCGGAGGAGATTGTGGCGCTCATCAGGTAGGTGTCGAACTCCCGCCCGCGTGCGTCCTTAACGTGCACGATCTGCCCGCAGGCAAGGCCGGAACTGCTGGGCACCGATACTTTGCAGGGGGTGTAGGTCACGTTTTTCAGCACGTTGTACAGGTTTTGGACAACGCTTTTCAGGTTGGCTTCGGTGCCGGTTGTCAGCAGCAGGTTGCCCTGCACTGCATAGGTGTTGGTGGCAGTGGTGCTGTCAGGGTAGATGACCCCCACGTCACTGTCCGACTGCCGGATCTGGACTTTCTCAATGGCCTTGACCGTGTAGTCCTCGTAGCTCAGGCTGTCAGCATAATAGGCGGTGCTGTTGCTGGCACCGTCCGGGGTGATTTTAGCAGTGCGGCGCTTGTCTGTGTAGGTCAAGAATTGCAGCTTGCCGTCTGCATTCATGTGGGCGTAGCAGCCTGCCGCTTCTGCCGCCCAGGAGATGATCTGGCGGCAGGTCAGGTCATCCGCGTAGAACGCCTGCACGTTATAGCTGCCATTGATGGGCAGGCTGCTGCTGGCAAGCGCGACCCCCGCCCGCTGGCAGGCCAGCTGAACCAGCTGCCAGATAGTTTTGGGGAACTGTGCCTGATTGGCGTGCAGCCAGCCGGAGAAGTCCGCATCCAGCTTGGACATGGTGTCATAGGCCGTGATCTTGTAGCTGTTGCGCTTGGTGCGGGTGGGCTTTTCAGCATAGAAAACACCCACCTTGGTGCGGTTCCCGGCATCGTCCTGCCGGTAGTAGGTCAGGGCATCCCCGGCAGTAATTTGCAGGCTGCCGCCCGGGTCCGCCCAGATTTCGGCTTCGATGTAGTCCGAAAACGCAGAGCCGATGGTGAACTCCTGCCCGGCGTTCACCGCAGTGTGCAGGGTAAGGCTCTTCACCGCGCTGCCGGGGGAGCCGCCTGTCAGCTCAGTGCCGTCTTTCAGGCGTAAAACCGATTGATACAAAGGCATTCCTCCCTTTCTCAGCATTCGATAATGTTAAACTTCAAATTCTTCCACTGTTTCGTCTTGGCATTGTGCCAGGCGATGCCGTATTTGCTGCAGTAGCAGGTGGTGGTTTCGGTCTCGGTGGAAGAACCGGCTTTGGGATGGGTGAACTGAAACGTTGCCTTGCCTGCAAACAGCCCGATGGTGTACTTGTATTCGTCGTCCGTCAGGCAGCTGTAGGCGATGGGCCAGGTGGCAACCTTTTCCCGCACCACTTCGCGGTGCATGTACCCGGCTTCGTCGCGGCCGGAATCGCTGGAATCCAGGTCGGAATAGCTCGGTTCGATGTCGCAGTCCGGTGCGTACAGGGATTTGCCATCGATCTGGAACAGATTGGTCAGGGTCACGTTACACACCTCCTGTGGCAGTCAGCTGTTTGCGCTGCCAGCGCTGTACGGCGCGGCCTACGTCCTCGTCGGTCAGCTCAATGCCGTACACGGCGGAGAGGATCTCCCGCAGCACGGAAACCACGGCTTCAAAGCCCGCCATCTGGCCCGCCTGCAGGTCCTCCATGACCTCGGCCACAGCCTGCTTGATGGTATCCAGCGGGGCTTCCACGTTGGTGCCGTGGCTCTGATCGCCCAGCACGGCCAGAAACTCCCGGTTGGCCGGGATGACCGCGCCCTGTGCCAGGTAGGGAATTTGCGGGGCGGTCAGGGTGCTGATATTAAACCCGACATGCCCGCCGCCGAATATGTCCGGCAGGTCGAACGACAACCCGTTCAGCGCGTTGATGACCGCATTGATGCCGGTCACAACGGCGGAGATCATCCGATTGATGAAGCCGATGATGCCATTGACGGCGGTCTTGATGGCGTTTGTCATCTTGTCCCAGACGGTGCTGACCGTGTTGCCGATGGCCTGCCAGGCAGCATCCCAGTTGCCGCGGAACACGGCGCTTAAAAAGTCCGTCAGCCCGCGCAGCACAACAACGGCCAGATCGATGGCATCCGCAATAGCACCAACGGCCACGCCAACAACGTCCGCAATGGCGTTGAATACCTCAGCAAACGCGGGGCCGAATGTGGCGATGATCCACTTGGCCACCGGGGCCAGCAGGTTGTTCCACAGGTCCAGCAGGCAGTTGGCAACGCTTGCCACCAGCAAAAGAATGTCATCCCACAGGGGTTTGAGGTGGGAGGACCAGAGGGCAGATAAAATCTGCATCAGGTTAGTAAGGATCGGCTGCAAAACGTTCTGCCACAGGGTGGTAAAAATGCCTTGCAGGTTTTCCAGCGCCAGGGCGGCACTCTGGGCAATGGGCTGGCCGTACTCGGCCCAGGTCAGCTGAACGCCGCCCAAAAGATCCTGCCAAACGGTCAGGGCAGCGGTTTTCATCTGCTGCCAGGCTGCATCCCACAGCGCGGCGGCGGGGACAAGCACAGCCTGTAATGTAGCCCAGAAATTTTGCAGCTGCTGGTTTAATAGAGCCGGCGGACTTAACTGTGGCGGTTCGGCATCTGCGGCTTTGATTGTTGCAGCGCTGCTGCTTTTGCGGGTGGTGGAAGCCGCCGCCGCTCCCGCACTTTCGGCAAGAGAAGCCTGCAGCCGGTCCAGCTCATCAAATTCCGCAACGCTGCGTTTGGCGGCCTTGGCTGCTTTGGTGGTGCCACTGGCAAGTTTGGCCTGGGCTTTGGCGGCTTTGTTGGCGCTGACTGCTGCTGCGGAGGTCTGCTGCTCAAACTTTGCCACCGGAACGGCGGAGAACGCAGCGTTTACACTGCGGCTTATTTTTTTCAGGGCAGTGCGCAGGCCGTTCAGCGGCTGCTGCGCGGTGTGGGTAGTTGTTTGTGTAGACAGGGCCTGCATAGGATTTTGGCAAAAGCATCTACCTCCTTATGGAGACTTAATTGGCCAACAGGCGCTGCAGCCGCTGGCGTTCCGCTATCTCTGCCGGATTCAGGCGAGGGCGCAGGTCAACCATGGCTTTGTTTTTGCGGTAGTAGTCCTGTTCCCACGGCTGCAATTTTTGGCCGTGGTGCAGCTTGCTGCGCACCCGCAGCAGGGTAGCCAGCTGGCCGTCCCCAATGCTGTTGAACCAGGCCATAAAGGTCCACCAGTGCAGATAAGGCAGGGCGCGCACTTCGCACCCGGCGGCTTTGTTGATGTCGGCGGCAATCAGCGGGGCGTCCTGTTCCCAGTCCAACAGCGGCGGGGCAGGGGAGCGGGGCAGCGTTTGCCCGCAGTTCAAAAAATCTGCCAGCTTCTGCATGGCCTCCGGATAGTCGCTGCGCGGCAGATCGCCCTCATAAAATAGGGCCAGGGCCAC
>ERZ791603.1322-NODE-1322-length-18810-cov-3.172861_pt1 | contig 18810 bp, 14 predicted proteins | sample MGYA00509966_ERZ791603 | MGnify/ENA primary metagenome ERZ791603 (study PRJEB30046, sample SAMN00791931) | human gut metagenome | study: EMG produced TPA metagenomics assembly of the A metagenome-wide association study of gut microbiota in type 2...
GATACATCTCTAAGTCTGCGATAAATAGAAATTGCAGAATATCAATACATCCCTGCCAATGAACAGTTACCATAAATCATATATTAAATTTCAATTCCGTTCTTCTCAAGAAGAGCTCTCGCTGTTTCAACCGAATCTGTACCTGTCGCATTCTTTACAGGTGCAAACTCCTTCTCTCTGTCTACCTCAAATGGCAGGCTATTGTCCATCATGTATACCATATCGAGGATGAGTGTCTCGAACTTGTATGCATTCGGAGTCTCAGGCTTGTGCTCTGTACCATTCTCATCAATGTAAGGTACCTTCTTCTCTACCACATGAAGAGGAAGGCTCTTCTCTGCGATAGCCATGAGCTTGTCCACGCGGAATAAATAGTTTAAGATAACACCAAAACCATACTGCAATGAACCATTCTCGTTCTTTGCCTCTGCCATCTCAGGAGTAAGCTCGTAATACTCAACAATCGAAGGCTTGCCATTCTCAAGACACATAGCACCAACTCTCTCATATGGATCACATTTTCTGACCACCTTAGAGCCGCTGACACAGCCGGACTCGATTGTAGCACCTACAAATACAGGATCTGCAATCTGCTGAAGCACATTGTCTACAGCAAATACATTGAGCCACTCAACACCTTTGTCCTTCAAATCCTTGTCAAGACCGGCATTGATGAGTGACTTGAACCATCCACCGTTTCCGTTTGGTGACATGGCAAGTGAATCCTCAGATTTCATAAGCAGATTGCCGTCAAAATCAACTGCCGGAACCATCTCCTGCACGAAAAACTTCACATAGTCCTTGTTGTATCCAAAATAGTCGTGTTCTTCAAAGAACTCTCTTGTCATGCTATCATTTATCTCGCTTGTCATAACATACAGAGGCACCCATGTACCGGTCTGATTTGTAACCTTCATGAGGTTTGCGACAAGCTGCTCAAAGATGTAGAGTTCCTTTGTCTTTCCGATATTGAACATGCCCTTAGCCTTGTCAAAGCCAAGACGTGTACCCTGTCCACCGGCAAGAAGAATTGCACCGACCTTGCCATTCTTGACAGCATCAAGACCTGTTGCAAGGTATTTGTCCTTATTTGCCTCTATCTCTGAAAGCTCCATAGCAGCAAGCGGTGAAAATGTGCCTCTCTGCTGCTCCTTGTTGTGAATCATATCAAGGTATGACCAGTCCATGTGCTCAAGCTGGCTCTCAAGCTTAGCCGGAGCTTTCTCTGTTAAGAATTTCTTTAAGTATTTCTGGTTTGTTGCCGTGATTTTTTCTTTGATTTCCGGTTTCATAATAAATAATCTCCCTAATAGCTAACTTTAATTATTTAATTTTTTAATCATCCGAATCATCTGATGATGATTTTTTTTCTGAACCATTTTCAGATTCTGACTGGCTCTTTTTCAGGGCATCCTGCTTGTCCTTATTTTTTTTCTTTGCCCCTTCGGTTCCATCAGAGCCAACAGTATCATTGTACTGCGTGAGATCAAATGCTGATGTCTTAGATGTAACACCTGTCTTTTTAGCAATCTTATCACTTACTGTCTGAACGGTATCTGTCGGCTGGTAATCAGTCTCATTAAACAGGAACTGATGAAGCTCTGAAACATTTTTCGCTAAATCAATCGGAATAACTGTATCTCCTGTTGTAGAAAGATTCATTGTAGTCAGCTCAAATGGGAAGCCCGTTGTCTCCTTCATCTGATATTTTGTAACAGCTGTTGCATACTGGATAATCTCTTTAGCTGTAAAATTAGTACTTATCTGACTCATGATATCCTTACACATCTCTGTGAGCGAGCCTAAATCTGACTGCTTAGCCTTGTCAAGCATAGCCTGAAGCACAATTCTCTGACGTGATGCTCTTAAGAAATCATCACCAGAGGTGCTTCTGATACGTGCATAGCATGTAGCCTGAGTTCCATCAAGATGCTGCATGCCATCCCCCTCAAGATAAGGAGTATTATACCCTGTAGTAGAATCAACCTCAGGAATCAGAAAATTAATTTCCTTCATCTCTGCCTTAGTAATCTCAAGATCAAGACCTCCGATATCATCTATAGCATCTACAAGAGCTTTCCAATCAACACAAACATACTTCGTAATATTCAAATCCAAATTTGAATTAAGCATAGCTACTGCTCTCTTTGCCCCACCATTAGCATATGCGGCATTCGCCTTCGCAAATTTTCCATTGCCGACAGGAAGATACGTATCTCTATATACAGATACCAACTGAACCTCCTTAGTATCATAATTCAGACTAGCGATCATGATACAATCGGAATGCCCCTCATTGTATGAACCATTACTTCTGTTGTCCAGACCAAACAACGCTACATTGAGATATCCATGCATATTGGCAAGAGCATCATCATCAATATCCTCATTGATTCCGGCCTCACTAGCTGTCAGCGCATCCTCATATTTAACCTGTCCGAGTGTCTTATTATAAGCCCAAACCACTAACAGAACAATTAACAGCAACAGGATTTCAAATACAAAAAGTATAATCTTCTTACGTCCACTTCTTCTCTTTTTTCTTCTTCTCTTCTTTGCCATATTATTTTTCCTTTTTCCTATGAATGTAAAGCCACGCGTCTGCGTAGTCCTGACGCTCCTTCTCTGACATATTGGTATACTTTCCAAACTCCAGATTCGTCAGACGCATCTGCGGCCTGCCGCACTTGAAGCATTCAACTTCTTTCCTTCTTGAAACCATCCGTATCCAGCCACAATCCGGGCAAATGTATATTTTCATCATAGTCTTTATTCAAACTGTCCGAGAACCTCAGCTGACAAAGCATCAAGCTTAGCCTGTGAATCTTCAAGAGACACTCCTTTAACTCCGAAATAGAATTTAATCTTAGGCTCTGTACCAGAAGGTCGTACACAGCACCAAGCGTTATCGTTAAGTTCGTAGTAAAGTACATTAGAAGAAGGAAGACCAGTCGGCTCAACCTTTCCTGTTGTCATATCTTTTCTTGTGTCATTCTTGTAATCACGGATAGCAAGCACCTGATAATCGCCAAACTGCTTTGGCTCAGCAGCGCGTGCCTTTGTCATAATCTCATTTATCTGTGCGGCACCATCAATACCCTTTAAGGTCAGTGTAGAAATGCCCTCTCTGTAGTAGCCGTACTTCTCGTACATGTCAATCATGCCATCCCAGAGTGTCTTGCCCTGTGACTTGTAGAAAGCAGCCACCTCACACAGCATGCAGACTGCTGCAGGAGCATCCTTGTCCCTTGCATATGTGCCAGGCAGACATCCGTAGCTCTCCTCCATGCCGAATACATAGTTGTTGCAGCCGGTCTTTTCGAATTTAAGCATCTGCTCACCAATATACTTGAAGCCTGTAAGAACCTCGATATGCTTTACCCCATATGCTGCAGCAATTGCCTTACCCATATCTGTAGAAACAATTGATTCAACAAACGCAGGATTCTCAGGCAGAGTACCATTGGCACTCTTCTGGCTTAAGATGTACTCACCGATAAGCATAGCTGACATATTTCCTGTAAATGTCACATACTCACCTGTCTTTGTATCCTTGCAGTATACACCGAGTCTGTCGGCATCAGGGTCAGTTGCTAAAACGATATCAGCATCCTTTTCCTTTGCCAGCTCAAGCGCAAGCTTCCATGCATCAGGATTCTCTGGATTTGGATAAGGACATGTAGGGAAATTGCCGTCAGGTACTGCCTGGCTTGGCTCAATGTATACATTCTCAAAGCCCATATCCTTAAGCACCCTCTGTACAGGACGAAGTCCTGTGCCGTGGAGTGGTGTGTAAACAATCTTGATATCCTTTGCCATAGCCTTGATAATCTCCGGATGGATAGAAAGCTTGCGGAGCTCTCCGAAATATCCCTCCTCAACCTCATCAGAGATGACATTGTAAAGACCTGCCTCAATAGCAGCAGCCTTGTCCATAGTCTTTACCTGGTCAAATGATGTAACCTTTGCCACCTCAGCCATGATGCTTGTATCATGAGGTGGAGTAACCTGTGCACCATCCTCCCAGTAAACCTTGTATCCATTGTACTCGCGTGGATTGTGGCTTGCTGTGATAACAACACCTGCTATGGTGCCGAGTGTCCTTACTGCGTATGACAGCTCAGGAACAGGGGCAAGCTGCGGGAATACATATGTCTTGATTCCGTTTGCTGCAAGGCAGAGTGCTGTTGCATCAGTGAACTCATCATGCATATTACGTGAGTCATGTGCGATTGCAACACCTCTCTTTACTGCATCCTCTCCCTGTGAAAGTATGTAATTTGCCAGTCCCTGTGTAGCCTGACGGACTGTGTATATATTCATCCTGTTGGTGCCGGCTCCTATTACACCACGAAGACCTGCTGTACCAAACTCAAGTGTGCGATAGAATCTGTCCTCTATCTCCTTGTCATCACCTGCAAGAGCCTTAAGCTCTGCTTTTGTAGCCTCATCAAAATATGGGTCAGTACACCATTTCTCGTACTCCGCTCTGAAATCCATTTATATTAACCTCCTATATCAGTTAGTGAATAAGCCTATTAATACTTAATCATACCGATTTTACCACATTAACGTGCATTTGAAAAGTTTTACTTCCTTAATATTTTTTTAAACACCAGGCTCCTCATCCAAAGTGGCATCATACAGACACCAAACTGTGCCGCAACCGTAACAAAATAATCGGCTGCACTTATGGTCCCTGTCTTTAAAATACGCTTTCTTCCTGCCTTGTATTTAAGGAAATATTCAAAGCCGCCACGCCTCTTTAGCATATCATCACCGGTTCTGGCATACACAAGAGTCTCACCTATATTTGCCATACGACAGTGATTTCTGATCATATTCGCCCAAAGAAGAGAATCCTCCATAAGCAGACAGTCCTGATAATTGCCCGCAGCAAGCACCGCAGACCTTTTGTACATCACAGTCATGTGATTGAACGCATCGCGCTTTCTCTGATACTGCTTTATCACATAATTTCCGAGAGGCACTGTCCTTTCTGATATAATATTATGCATATCATCGGAAAACTCGCTGATGTAGCCGCCTATGATATCAAGCCCCGGATTTTCCGAAAAAGCATTCAGCTGTCTCTCAAACCGGTCAGGCACACATATATCATCTGTATCCATTCTGGCCACAAGCTCATTAGAGCAATGCTTTATGCCTTCAGCAAGTGCAAGACCGAGCCCGCTGTTTTTTTCAAGCTTTACCGTAACAAAATTTATTTCCGAAGGCCTGCATTCATAATCACTGATTGCCTCATAAAGCTCCTCTGTCAGCCGGCCATCCTCCACCAGCACTATCTCGTCCGGTAAAACAGTCTGTGAATATATGCTTTCCATACACTCCCTGAAATACTCAGGCTTTTCCTTGTAATAAATTGACAGTAATACTGAAAATTTGACTTTATTCATAAGTATCATCCTCCCAGACAAGCAGACTAATGTATCACCGCAAGCACAGTCTCTATACACAATCTGATATCATTTATCAATGAAAATCTCTTAAGATACTTAAGATTGTACCTCATCTTGCCCGGCAGCACCTTGTGGATATATGTGTAATCCACATCATCAGAAGCCTCCAGAAGCCTGTCCTCATCCTTATACCTGATGCTTGCCTCACTTGTGATTCCGGCAGGCATCAGAAGCGTTGCCATCATCGCTGGTGTATATGCCATGACATACTTCTCCACCTCAGGTCTTGTGCCAACAAAGCTCATATCACCACATAGCACATTTATGAGCTGCGGAATCTCATCCAGCCTGTACTTTCTGATGACAGCGCCAACTCTTGTGATTCTTGAATCCCCACCGACAGTCACCAGTGAGCCCTTTTTGTCAGCATCATTCACCATAGTTCTGAACTTAAATATGCGAAACTTCCTGCCATACTGCGTGATACGCTCCTGTCTGAAAAAAACAGGTCCTCTGCTATCCACCTTTATCCAGACAGCAAGGACCAGTATAACAGGCGAAAGCAGCACAAGAAGAACAGCGGACATAATCATATCAAAAATGCGTTTGAATACCATGCTCGTCCTCTTTCTGCTCAGATGCCTGTAATATTTAAGTGTAAAATCATTTTTCATGAATGTAGGAATCTCTCCCCATGTTCTCCATCTACTCATGTAAAATCTCCAATAAATTATTAATTATATACTCCACGTCCTCATCACTCAGCTTCGTGTTAAGAGGAAGTGTAATCTCATTCTCATACTGATGATAAGCATTAGGAAAATCAGCTATATCAAAGCCCATATTTTTATATGCTGTCATCATCGGAAGCGGCTTGTAATGCACATTTGTGGCAATACCACGCTCTGCCATCTGCACTATAAGCTCATTGCGCCTGTCCACACCGATGCCCGGTATGCGAAGCAGATACAGATGTCCGCTAGATGTATGCCTGTCTGTAAAATGAGGCACTGTCAAGAGTCCAAGCGGCTTAAATGCCTCGTCATAGCGCTCTATAATCTCACGGCGCCTCTTAAGAAGCCCGTCATATCTGTCAAGCTGTACCAGACCGATAGCAGCCTGGATATCAGTCATATTGCACTTATACGAAGGAGCCACAATATCATACTCCCAGTTGCCCAGACCATTCTTGTGGAAAGCATCCTTTGTCTGTCCGTGAAGCGAAAGCAGCATAAACTGCTTGTAGATATACTCGTCATCAAAGCCCTCTATAGGTCTCCAGGTGAGTGCTCCTCCCTCTGCTGTGGTCAGATTCTTGACCGCATGGAATGAAAAGCTTGTAAAATCAGCTACATTGCCACACATAATACGCTCACCTGCTCTCATGTAAGAAGCGCCAAAAGCATGAGCTGAGTCAGCCGCCACAATCACACGTCCGATTGCCCTCTGCACATCATTTGACGGATGAAAAAGAGCTTTCTTTCTCTCCACAATATCAAAAATCCTGTCATAGTCACAAGGCACACCTGCAATATCAACCGGCACGATAACCTTTGTCTTTTCTGTAATAGCAGCTCCCAGGGCATCGTAATCCATCTCAAAGGAATCAGGTGCTACGTCTATAAACTTAAGCGTTGCACCTACATGCACAGCAGGGCTTGCAGATGCAGTATATGTGTATGCGCTTGTGATGACCTCATCACCTGCACCTATTCCCAGGAATCTGAGTATCGACTCAAGACACGCAGTAGCAGAGCCAAGAGCCACAGCCTTATTCGTGCCGCACAGCTTAGCAATCCTCTTCTCGAATTCCTTAGTCCTTGGACCTGTTGTAATCCAGCCACTTCGCAGCGCATCAGCAACAGCTGACACCTCTGCCTCTGTTATATCAGGTGGTGAAAATGAAATCTGTCTCTTTTCCATAGTTATGTTCCTCGCTTCCGGCATAAAATATGCCAAACATCCGGCTTTTACAGTCTATATTATGAGCTTCAAAAGATATTTAGTTCTCCAGATCAGGATGATATGTCTTTACCACAGAGGCCACTATCTGCTTGATATCCTTTGCTTCTGAGGTGCATGCCTTCTCGAGCATCTCAAGCTGCTTCTCAAAGAGCTCGTCATCCATCTCAATAGGCTCACCCACATGAATCAGCTTGTTCGGAGTCTCCTTGAGGCCCTCCTCACTCATCAGCATCTCCTCGTAGAGCTTCTCGCCCGGACGCAGACCTGTGTAAACAATCTGAATATCCACATCAGGCTCCAGTCCTGACAGCCTGATAAGGTTCCTTGCCATATCATCAATCTTGACCGGCTCGCCCATGTCGAGCACGAAAATCTCGCCTCCGTGAGCATAGAGCCCTGCCTGCAGCACAAGTGCCACAGCCTCCGGAATTGTCATGAAGTACCTGATAATACGCTTGTCCGTCACAGTGACAGGCCCGCCATCCTCTATCTGCTTCTTAAACAGCGGTATAACACTACCATTGCTGCCAAGCACGTTTCCAAAACGCACAGCAACAAAATCAGTCTCTGTCTGCCTGTTCATCATCTGTATAACCATCTCACACAGACGCTTTGATGCACCCATGATATTGGTCGGATTGACCGCCTTATCCGTAGAAATAAGCACGAACTTCTTCACATGGTACTGAGCTGCAATCCTTGAGAGCTTTAATGTGCCAAGCACATTGTTTTTTATTGCCTCATTCGGGCTTTCCTCCATCAGCGGTACATGCTTATGTGCAGCCGCATGATAAATAATCTCAGGGTGATATGTCTGGAATATATAATGCAGCCTGTTAGTATTGCGCACCGAGCCAATCAGCGTCTCCACCCTTACATAAGGATACTTACGCTTCAGCTCCTGCTGTATATCGTATGCATTATTCTCATAAATATCAAAAATGATAAGAAGCTTCGGATCCTCCCTGGCTATCTGACGGCAAAGCTCACTACCTATTGAGCCTCCTCCACCTGTAACCATGACCACCTTGCCCTGTAAAAATGAATGAATACCATCATTATCCACAACAACCGGATCTCTTCCAAGCAAATCCTCAATGCTTACCGGGCGCAGATTGGAAACCGAAACCCTGCCATCCACCATCTGATAGATTCCCGGAACCACAGACACATCACAGCCTGTGTCCTTACAAATATTGAGTATATCCTTCCTGTCCTTACCGGATGTAGAAGGTACAGCATACACAATTTTCGTGATATCATACTTCTCAACCATCTCTGGAATGTCATTTCGGTTGCCGACAATAGGCACGCCATCTATGAATCGTCCCAGCTTAGCCGGGTTGTCATCTATGATACAGCAAGCCTTCGTGTGCAGATGTGAGCTCATGATAAGCTCTCTGATAAGCATCCTGCCCGCATTTCCTGCTCCGATAATCATGACTCTCTCATCACCGTTTGCAGAGCCTCTCTGCTCCAGCATCTTCTGACCTGTCCTGATAAATCTGTACGCAAAACGGCACGCTGTGCACAGTGCAAAGCTGAGCATCAGCCCGATAATCCAGAAGGCATACGGCATCTTGATCTCATACACCTCATGAATGATAACACTCACAACTGTAAGCACCAGAAAGGCACCAATAATATGCATAAATTCGTTGATGCTCGCAAAGCGCCATATACTGTGGTAAAGCCTGAAAATATAAAACACCACAAGTGAAATCACCATAAACAATGGCACAATGTGCAGATACCCCTCCAAAAATGAGAGCGGAATATGTGAATATGAAAACTCAAACCTGATCATCAAAGCGAAAAAGAATGAGATTGCAATGATGCACATATCAACAAATGCAAGAACCAATGCCCTGAAAACCCATTGCTTGTCATTGCCCATATATGCATCCGGCTTCTCCGGACCATCGTATTTTGTTTTGTCTTTTGGATTATTTGTATTTTTTTTCATGTCAAGTCTATTACTCATATAGGATCTTCTCCTTTTGTCTCTCACTGCAAAAAACAGCTTCTATATACCTATGTAAATCAACTTCTCATAAACTGCATTTAAATTTACGCTTTATTATACCATACACACACTATTATAGTTCTTATTATTTTATTAAATATACCACATTTAGTGATGCTTGAAAACAAACAGCTTGCTTATCACATAGTTGAGCACCACCACAACCACCTGTGCTGCCAGCTTTACCCACATGCTTGGATAGTCCAGAAGCGTGATAAAAATAAAGATAATAGCCTCTTCAATAACCAGCGTGATGAATCTGCCACTGAAAAAAGCAAACATCTGTACTAAAAATGCCGTCTTGGTAGGCGTTGCAACCTTAAACACCCACTTCTTGTTGGTAACATATGAAAATAGAACAGCAAACACCCATGCCAGAGCGTTCGCAATCAGCTCATTGATACCAAAAAATACATTAAAAATGGCATATGCACCTATGCTGATCACAAAGGTCATATTGCCAAAAACCGTGTATAAAACAAGCTCTTTAAACTCCTCTTTCCTGTTTCGTATTATAATATTATCCATTTCTCCACCTATGTGACAGGCTTAAGCCCCTGTCGTAATTTATACGTGTAAGTTGATAGTAATGTTAATTTGCGATTTTTATATTATAACTGCATAGCCAAAATAAGTCAATATGTGATATGATATCTGCATGAAAAAGAAAACACAAAAAAACAAGAGTATAAAACTAAACTACATATATAATGTGAGTTACCAGATACTCACACTGATTACACCGCTTATCACAGCGCCGTACCTCTCGAGGGTGCTTAAGGCAGACGGAATAGGTGCATACAGCTATACCTACTCACTGGTATCATACTTTATCATGTTTGCCGCACTGGGCACTGTAAACTACGGAAACAGGGAAATATCATACCTGCAGGAGGACAGAGCAAAACGCACAAAAACCTTCTGGGAGATTGAGCTTCTATCCGTCATCAGCGTGATTGTGTGTCTGTGCGCATATATGGTATTCACACTTGCATTTGGGCACTCACCGCTCAAAAAGCACCTGCTATTGATTGAAGCCGTATACCTGATATCGGTTGCTTCTGATATCTCCTGGCTGTTTCAGGGACTTGAGGAATTTGGCAAAATAGTCGGTCGAAACGTGATTTTTAAAATCATAAACATTGCTTTTATCTTCATCGCCGTACGCTCAGAGAGTGATCTGCTCATATATGTGGCAGGAATATGTCTATTAGAGCTTTTTGCCAATATATCCATCTGGTTTTACCTGCCTCAATATGTTGACAGACCAAAGCTTAAGGAGCTTAAGCCATTCTCTCATCTAAGGGCTACTCTCACACTATTTGTACCTACTATAGCGACAACCATATACACAGCGCTTGACAAAACCATGCTCAACAACATAACCGGCAGCATGACAGAAAACGGCTACTATGAGCAAGCCAACAAGATATCCAAAATGGTTCTCATGCTCGTAACCTCACTCGGTACTGTGATGCTTCCAAGAATAGGAAGAGCCTTCAGTGAAAATAAAAAAGACGAAGTAAAAGCCCTCCTTTATAAGAGCTTTCAATTCGTCTGGTTTATAGGTCTTGCCCTGTGCTTTGGCCTGATAGGCATCGCACGCAATTTCTCGCCATGGTTTTTTGGTCCGGGATATGAAAAGGTGCCATATCTCATCATGATAATGGCTACACTGTTGCCGATTATAGGTTTAAGCAATGTAATCGGTATACAGTATCTGGTAACTACCAAGCGTGAAAGCCTGCTGACACGCTCAGTATGTATCGGAGCCGCAGCCAATTTTGTCATGAATATGATTCTCATACATCAGCTCTATTCATACGGTGCAGCCATAGCCTCTGTCATCTCGGAGGTAATAATAACTGCCGTACAACTTTACTTCATACGAAATGAGCTTAGCATACCAAAAATATTTTCTCTATCATGGAAATATCTCGTATCAGCAATCTGTATGCTTATAGTACTGCTAATCATGGATGCAAGGCTGTCCGTCAGCTTCATGCACACAATGATTATGATTGTGACCGGATTTATAACCTATATGGTGCTGCTTGTACTGATGCGTGACGAGATGGTATGGGAAGGCATAAAGCTCATTAAAGCCCGAATCAAATGCCACTAAATAATACCATTCTGCAACGCTTAATTACCCGGCAGCCTCACTTACTTGGCTGCCTCATACTCTCCAACCACCTGTGCCTCTCCTCTGTCAGTATATTCTCTTGCCATTTTCAGAGCTTTTTTAGTCCTCTTCACAGACTTTTTCCATATTGAAAGCTCTGATTTTGCCGTATCAGACTTTATCCCATATTGATTCACAGCCATATTGCCAATATATGCCGTAAGCTTTTTGGCACCATAAGCATTCAGGTGCTCAAAATCAGCGAAGTCATGGGAATCATCTATCCCTGCAATGCTCTCATAATCAGTACTCAGATCAAGAAAATCGTATCCATACGCCTTCGTTATACTTTCAATCTGCTCAAGCCCTGACTTATCAGCAGCCTGTGTCTCATGAGGCGGCTGCAGCAACAGCACATGCTCTATGCCAAGCTTATTGCAGTACGAAAGCAGCTCCTTAAGATATGCCCTGCACTCATCAGTCAACACATAGGCTTCTTTAGTGGGCTGTCCGATATTTGCCAGATTGTCACGGCCTCCGGTGATGCCTGTCTTTGAATAAAAACCCTTCAGATAGCCTCCACCGCTGAGCCTCATATAGGCACGAGTGACAAATGAGTTATACACCGCCTCAGGGTCCTTCCAGTTGCCATGATACTTCTCCAACGGGAAATAAAGGGTATCCGATATGTTATCCTTCACCTCTTCATCATCCTTATTGATATTTTTTGGAATAGTCTCTACCGTGTCAAGCTTGTTCTGTGACATAGGCATATTGTCAATCCACTTTCTCAGATAAACCTCATCAGTCAGATTCCAATTTCCCTGACTAAATGCAGAAGCATTGATTACAAGGAGCTTCGGCCTCTGTCTCTTCACAATCTCCGTGACAATGGACTTGTACATATTGCATGGCACAGCTCCTATTGAAAGATTGCATGACTTAAGGCCATACTCCTCCCACGCCAGAGCCGGCGCATAGCCCGTGTATACCTCACTTGGTCCAATCATGACCATATCAAGGCTGTTCTTTGGCTCTGCATAAAAACCATATATATTTTCAATATCGCTGCTGTCAATGGCAATAAATGCCTTTGAAACTATTTGCATGAGCAATAGGAGAACTATTGCAAATGCAGGAATTTTAATAAATTTCATGGTGTTTCCTTTTCTATTGAAACGCTTTATTTTGATTTTTTTCAGTAAACACTATATAGTATAGCGGATTAGTATTAAAAAGCAACACCCTGATTTCTATTTGTCATTTTCTGATATGAAGCTGTTTACCCGGATAGAATATAAAATCGATAAACCTGATTTTCTTTATGATACACTCATACAATATCCAGCATATAGCAGTGCTTCCTTCAAATCCGCATATACACTGCAGCGCCATATTGGTTATACCAGCCCTGTCCAATATAATCCTGATTCCACCTACAAATATCACATGCATCGCATAAAACGGCATGCTATCACGGCCAATAGTCTGTACCCACTTGGGAAAATCACAATACTCTGATAGAAAATAGCTTACTGCAAATATAAATACTGTCACTATACAGGCGGTAAGCCGCTCAAACAGACTGCTGAAAAAGGGATTGCTGCTTATGTCATCCTGTAATACTATGCCTGACGCCTCTACAAGCACACTCATAACGGCAAGGCTCAGCACAGCATATCTATTATCCAGTTTATCAAGCCACTTCTTAATCAGGCATCCCAGATAAAAGTACATCTGAAAGCCGGCTATGTAGTTAAAGCCCACATAGTGAAAGCTGCCATAGCATGTGAAAGCAATTATTAAAAACAGCACAAATAAAAGCTCCATTTTATAATTAAAATGTGGCAGAAGCCTCGCAAACACATAATCAGCCATATACGCCACACAATATATGAGAAACAGTGCGTATAAATACCATAAAAACTCTATCGGCTTCCATGGTATGCTTATCAAGCTGCTAACAGCAATCGGCTCCCTTATCAAATTTGAAAGGGCAAATTTAATAATCCAGTAAATAACTGAAATCATCACGTAAGGCAGGAGGATATTAAATGCTTTATGACCTATCCGGCTAAAAATGCCTTGTGAAGCATTCCCTACATATTCACTGTATAAGAAGCCTGAAACTGCGATAAAGCAAGGCATGTGAAAGCTGTATATTACATTTGCAATACCATTCATTGTATCATCAAATGAATACATGTCTGTCAGACCCAATGTAGTGTGACCTAAAATCACAAATAAAATAAGGATGCCCTTTATGAAATCAATTGTTTTATCTCGTGTGGTGGTGTTGGTTTGCATGTTGTGTCCTCTGTGGTAATTTTCATAATTTTATAGTAATCTTATTCTAAAATTCAAATTTATTCACAAAATATTTTTCGAAATAATCTGGTGTGTATACATATGCATCTTTCTAACTCTGCTCATGTTTTCTCATTTAATAAAAATATATAAAGTTATTACCATTTTTCATTAACAACTTATAATTTTCAAACTGCTATAGTAAAAATTTCCACATGTCTTTCCATGTGGAAACCTTTACCATAAAATCATTATGACTTTATTCTACCTCATCTATTTGGTAAACTAAACCATTTTTTATATAATATATTTTTCCGTCTAATCCATCAAAAGTTCCATTATATCCAAAGTCAACAACACCATTATTTACATACCATAATCCTTTTTCATTTTTCGCAATTGTATTAGCTGTAAAGTCTACATGACCATTTATTACATACCACCAATTATTATTATAATATGCTAATGTATTGACATTAAAATCTACACAACCATTTTTCACATACCACCAGTTGTTATTATAATAGCCTAATGTATTGGCATTAAAATCTACTCGACCATTTCTTACGTACCACCAGTTATTATTATAATAACCTAATGTATTCGCATTAAAGTCCACTCGGCCATTTCTCACATACCACCAATTATTGTTATAATATGCTAATGTATTGGCATTAAAATCAATCACACCATTTTTCACATACCACCATTGACCATTATACTGTGCCAATGAAGTAAACCAGTCCGCAAAAACTCCACTCTGATAATATCTCCACTGGTTATCTGTTGCATCATATGCCAAACCATCTGCAATGATCGAGTGACAACCACGCTGTTGACATAAATAATACGATGTCGGATCTGTAGGATCCCATGTATGCCATAATGGTAATTTATATGAGGAAGGCTTCGAAAACGGCTCGTATCCGCCCTTTGAGTATATAACTACCTTAGTTCCTATCTTACAATTATCATATATCCATTTTGCATCCCCTGCTGTAAGACGAATACATCCATGTGAACAGGTTGTACCCAATTTATTGTATGCACTCACACTTAATGTCTGTGGGTTATTTTTTGAATTATAAAATACTGAATGAAATAATACACCACCATGTATTCTTGTACACCATTGGCCATATGATGGTCCCATTAAAGTCTGCCATCTATATTTTGCAGGTGTATAAAATATGCCTTCAGGTGTATTATTCCCACCATCTGAGCAGATAAATCTCTTTACAGGAACATATACATTGTTATCCCTACCATATACAGTAATAAGGTCTTTACTCTTATTTACATATATTTCATATTCAGAGAAATCACCTGCTATTCCTAGCGTATCCTCTATTATATTCCCCTGATTATCATAGTATAGTTTCAGAACTTTTCCATACATAGCAGAGTTCGGGTCACTTACGTAGTAATTTGATGTTGTCGATGCAGATACATCATTTCTCCCAACGAAAAATAATGTAAATGCTATCAACGCAAATGCAACAAATACTTTTTGAATATTAAATGCATTTATCTTTTTAACCATAAAAACATCCTCCATAAACAACGCTTAAATATTAAAACTCAACATGTCCATTTTTTATAGCATATGTCCAATTTTTGTATTTAAAATTTCCATTATAATTAAAATCTACCATTCCATTATTTACATACCACCAGCCCATGTTATTCTGCACTAATGTATTCTCCTGGAAATCAATTACTCCATTATGTACGTACCACCATCTTCCATATAGGTATTCAAGTCTATCTGCACGTGCATCAAAGCTGCCATTTTTAATACAATACCACCAGTCTTTGTGAAAATATGTCTTACCATTATAATTTTGATCACTAGTACATAATGCCATTCCGGAATAATTAAAATCTACATTTCCATTCTTTATATACCATTCTCCATGATCAGTTTTTGAAATTCCATTAAATGAAAAATCTACCATTCCATTATTTACATACCACCAGCCCTTATTGTTTTGTACAAGTGTATTCTCTTGGAAATCAATCACTCCATTATGTACATACCACCATCTTCCATACATGTATTCAAGTCTATTTACGCTTGAATCCAATTTACCATTCTTAATGCAATACCACCATTTGTTCTTATTACACAACGCCATTCCTGAAAAACTATAATCAACTTTTCCATTATTTATATACCAACTGCCTGTATCGTCTTGCACTACTCCTTTGAACGTCTTGTCGCATTTTCCATTTTCAAAATAATACAATTCATTTTTATATTTTACTAATTTATTAATATCTTTATTTAACTGACCATTTTCCCAGTAGGTTAATATGTTTTTTTCTTCAACTATGCCGGTATATGTTCTATCCAGACAGCCATTAGTAAAGTGATATGTTCCATTAACTTCCTGAGTATTACCTGTTGTAAGATTATATTCCTGGCATGAAAGTTCCTTAACTCCTGTAATATTTGAAGCTTTTCCGTTTTCAACATATCTTGTAATATTATCTTTGTCCGTAACCAGACCCGTAAAATCAGATTTTACATTTCCATTAATTACAAACCAATTATTTTCCCCATTCTCGGCAAAACCATTATATGTACTGCTTACATTTTCATTCGTTACCGGTTTCCACTCTTTTCCATCATAAATAAAATCTGAATAATGTTTATCTACTTTACCATTAACAAATGAATACCAACCATCAAATGTCACTGTCTGACCATCTGACATGCTCTGTGTTAAATTACTAACCCTATATAGTCCATTATAATTAAAATCTACTACTCCATTATGTACATACCAATCACCGGAACCATATCTGGCAATTCCATCGAACGAAAAATCAACAGCTCCATTTCTCACATACCACCACTTATTATTATAATATCCTAATGTATTTGCATTAAAGTCCACCTGTCCATTTCTCACATACCACCACTTATTATTATAATATGCTAACGTGTTTGCATTAAAATCTACCTGTCCATCTTTTACATACCACCAAATTTTATTGTAATATGCTAGTGTAGTGGCATTAAAATCCGCACGTCCATTTCTTACATACCACCAATTTCCTTTAAAATAAGCTAATGTATTTGCATTAAAGTCAATTTTACCGTTTTTTACATACCACCAATTTCCTGAATATAATGCCAAACCGGTATAGCTATAATCAACAGATCCATTTTTATAAAAATACCAATTGCCATCAGATGCCTGTTTCAAATTATTAAGACCTAAATAGTCCATTATGCCGTTTGCATCTGCTACTCCAAGTGTCCTCAGTTTTTCTTCCGATGACAAAAATTGCTCACAATCACTTGCATTACTTATAAAGCAATGTTCAATCAGTACTGCCGGAATATTGTTATATTTATTTCCTTTTATTACAGCCAAATAATCAGCTAATGATCCATCCGGATATCTTGTATTATTTTCCGAATTTCTTATAAGTGTTCCTCTTCCTTGCTGAGGAATACCCAAGGCCTTTAATCTTTTTATAATATCTTTGGCAAGAACTTCTCCATTTCTTCCTATTTCACTTTTATAATTCATATTTGGGTAGTATACTGACACGCCTCTTGCCGATGGTCCTGAAGAATTCAAATGGAAACTAATATACAAATCAGCCTTAACATTTTTCGAAAACTCTACTCGCTTAGAATTACATTCTGTGCTCTTTACTGAGCCGCCTCCAAAGGGACACGAGTAGGAATCTCTTACCATATATACCTTTACACCATCATGCTTCTCTAATTCCTGCTTGCAATATGAGGCAATCTTATATGTAAGGGCTTCCTCTCTGTATCCATTACTTCTGTTTTGAGCTCCTGCGTGAGAAGCATCGTGACCAGCATCCAATACCACAACATATTTTGGAATTGATGATGCCTTCACCTGTTCCTGCGAATCTCCCAAATTAGGGAAAATACCGCAAATCATTGCCATTATTAATATTGCGGCAAATATTTTTTTACATGCCTTTTTTAACATTTATTAAGCCACCTTCCTTAGTACTATAGATTTATTTTATTACTATTATATATACTTTTCAAGTGCTATATTTACCATTTAACGCAATTGCCTAATTCAAAATATTTTTATTATAGAATTTAGAGTTTAATTTCAATTGATAATCAAGTGCAGAACACCCAAATTCTTCTGCTAATGTTTTAGTATTTGAAAACAAATCTGTTCCTAAACCTAATCTATCCCCTTCAATACCGCATCCCAACGCAGATAATGTAGTTGGAAACATATCCATAGTTGTATACGTTCTTGCATCTCCAGTGTATTTCTTATCTGAATTTATAACATTTACATATGTACGCCTATCGTATCCATCAGGCATATCCTTAAAATAACTGCTATCCATACATAAATGATCTCCTGATAGTATAATTACTGTATCCTCATAAAAATCCTGCTGCTGTATCCATTCTACAAAAGAAGCAACCTGACGACTATTGCACGCCAGCACATTTGAATATTGCTGACCATACTGATTCTCACATAAATCACATACATAGCCGTCCGTAAAATGAGTATCTGTTGTTAACATAGTCAAATTAAACGGCTCACCTTTTGAAGCTAGTTCCGTGAGTGTGTCCTTAGCAAAATCAAATAGTTTCTCGTCCTCATACCCCCACCATTCAAAATAATCCGATGGTATCTTATGAGTCTTTATTGCCCAATTGTAATCATACACTTTAAAATCACCGTGCTCTTCAAAGTACTTTCCACGATTTGCAAATGACTTGTCTGAGCCAATCAGTAAGCAATTATTGTACCCATTCTGTTCAAGGATCTGTCCTGTTGAAAAAACTCCCGGAAGAAATTCTTCATCATCCGAACCATATGCGTTTACATCTGCGTTGAGTGGTACCCCGGAAGTCTGAGCTACAAGTCCTGCAGCAGTCCACGTGGTATTTCCAAGCGGATACGCTCCATTCAAATGTGTATCTGTTCCATTAAAGC
>ERZ791603.1336-NODE-1336-length-18684-cov-3.177787_pt1 | contig 18684 bp, 19 predicted proteins | sample MGYA00509966_ERZ791603 | MGnify/ENA primary metagenome ERZ791603 (study PRJEB30046, sample SAMN00791931) | human gut metagenome | study: EMG produced TPA metagenomics assembly of the A metagenome-wide association study of gut microbiota in type 2...
ATCAATAGTATACAAAAATTATTTTATTATATATCTTCAAGTCTTTTAATGGATTTTAAAATTATCTCTATAACTAACTACATTCAGAAGTAATCATGGTAAGCGCAGTAAATAGTAAGAAAGGGCCAATAGGCCCTTTCTTTAACACTTATGCGCATTCAGGAAGACTCAAAAGGTTATTAGGCTGTTCGCCATCATTTTGTGTTTTTAAGTATTTGTTACCAGAAGCGCTAACAGCAACAATCACCCACACTGAATGTCCTCCTGCATTAACATAAAATCTCCATTTCCCAGATTCTATTCCGCTTATAGCCTCTTGCTGTGTGAGCTTCCATCTGGTGCCATCAGCATTCTTACCGCCAATATGAGTTATCCTTTCATGAGCACTCTGGCGATTGCTTTTATTGATACATAATACTTGATGTTCGGACATTTTAGCCTCATTATAATTGCTGTATGTAATTAATAAACTGATCATCATTTTCATTGCATTAAATTGCTTTAATAAATGATGCACACTGAGTTTAGGTCATATCCTCACGATTTCCAGTCAACAAGAACCTAAATCGCGCGCTTTGTAATTTGTGCAACACAAGTGATAGCAACTACTAACTTAAAATATCTGATACTCTCCGCGTTACTTATTTTTGTTTATATGTGATTTTCATTTCACCTTTCGGTTTTCCACTCTAGCTTTTAAACCTCACCTGTTAATTATATAACGGAGAAGTCATCTCTAAATTTAACTGTTTTATTTATGTTTTAGTTTTTCCCGCCTTACGGCGGGATAAATTAACACTCTTTTTGTCCTTCGGACGCTATCAAAATCCCATTTATGTAATATCGTGGAATACTTCGCCCTTTCATCCAGATTGCGCCGCTTAATTCGGCGATTTGTTTTACAGCCACTCATATATTTAGTATTAATTAATAAAGGCAAGCCTTATACATTGCCGTTATTTTTGAGCCATTTATGGCGATAAAAAATAAAGCAATGCCCACTTACGCATTATCGCTTCGCTCTAATGCCGTGGGGTCTACCGACGGTTGCCTGCCGCAGGCTAAAACCGTTTCCTTCGGAAACAAAATCAAGGTCAACGTCAACCCCGGCGTTTTCCTTACGTAAAACGAAAAGCAGCATTTGGCATTGAGGAATACTTGGATGGCGATATACAGTTTTAAAATGGAGAACATCAGCAGAGGCGAAGGTCAGTCTTCGGTTAACTCTGCTGCATATCGTCACCGTAAAGTTTTCTTCGATAACAGAACGGGTGAAGTTTGTGGTCGCAAAACAGCACATAAAAAGGACCTTGCCTTTGCGCAGATTTTTGCACCTGAACATACCCCTCCTGCCCTGATTGTTGACAGTGAAACACTCTGGAATGCTGTTGAAGCCTCAGAGAAGAGAAAAGATGCCCGCCTTGCCAAAGAGTTTAAGATTGCCCTCCCCGCTGAGCTAACACCAGAGCAGAACATTGAACTCACTGCAGCTTTTGTTCTTGAGCACTTTACCAAGCAAGGCATCATTGCCGATGTTGTTATTCACGATATTAATGGTCATAACCCACATATCCATATAATGGGAACCACCCGTGAGGTTCTTTCTACCGGCTTTGGTAAAAAGGTCCGTGAGTGGGACAAGCCTGAAACCCTTGATAGCTGGCGTAAAGGCTGGCAGGACATCTGTAATGGGTTCCTTGACCTGTATGGTCATGATGAACGCATCGATCACCGTTCTATCAGGGTTCAGTATGAGGAAGCCCTAGAACAGGCTATCGCTGCCGCTACCAATGAAGAGAAAGCAATCTGGCTGGCTAAAGCTATTGAAACGAACCGTGATCCAATACTTCATATTCCTCGTGACCGTTGGGGAACTGTTGCAGCTCAGGAACAACGTGCTGCAGAGCAAGCCATACGTGATAAGCTGAAAAAAGAAGCAGGCGAAGCCTACTTTACCTTTAAAGATCTTCCATTGGACATCGTTGTTGATGTTGCCAGCTTTAGGGTTCATGCACTGGCTGAACCGGAAGAAATTGTTATCCCGGATAACACAGGCAGAGCTTCATCTACAGGCTCGCAGAAACCTGTTCTGGTTGCTCCTGCGCCTCATACACGCACTACACTGAAAACCCCATCCTCTTCAACAGCAAGAGCACTTAAACGCGCTCCTGTTAAAGTTAAGAGGAAGAAAGTTGAACCTCGTCAGAGCGGTGTGTTTAAGCGTTTCACGCTGTTGGTAGTAGATTATATAAGAGAGAAATTCGTCTGGGCCAAGAAGAAGCCAGCCCCTGTTTCAGTCGATGCTGAACATGATAAGCGTATAGCTGAAAACTATGTCTTTGATGAGGTTCAGGGCATCTATGTGACTCGCGCTGAACATGAAAGACGTGCCAGATTTAACAGTGACACTTATAGTCCAACCAAAGAGGAGGTCAGACGCTTTCCAAGCCGCCCTAAAGAAGAACAGCACAAAGCAGATATCGATCTGGACTATACCCCTGCTCCTCCGCCAGTATCAGGAAGAAGCAGGAATCATCCATCGTTAAAGCCGCCGTTGCTTAATAAAAATAGATTGTGAGGTCACAGGTTAAGAAGTGAAAATAGAAAAAAATCGATTCACACCTCAAGCTAAATTATTGGGGCTTGCATAACACCCTGTATAATAAAGCCCCTACAAGCGACAACTTAAATCATTCAATCTAACTAGAGAATTTCATCTCTAACTTTTAAAATTTTTTCTAGGAACCCGTCCTCCATTCGACTAACGGATGCTGTTCCGAAAAAGAATTCATTATTATAAATCATTCTATGTTTCGCAACGGCATCCAATATAAATCTAAAACTATACTGTCTTTCGACATCTTGCATTCCTGAATAAAACATATCAAATGAAGGCATCCAATCATATAAATAACGACACTCATCCAAAACAAACAAATCCATATACATTTGAGTATCTTTGGCTTTATAAGTCCATCGTTGAGTTTGTTCTATATTGACATGATAAGGCACTGATAACTGTCTGAATAAAACCTCTTTAACTTGATGGAATAAAAACTGATCACAAAATGGATATATTGACTGATGCCAACTAAATTTTGACAATTCGGTCAGAGATTCATTATAATATTTTTTCTCACCCCAACCTTCTCCCATAAGGAAATGCATTGTGGATATATTTCTTATTATTGAACTAGCATCATTGTCTATACTTAACTGAGATAGAAATGATAAACAAAATTTATTATATGATGAGTCAGTGTAAATGTGCTGTGGGTAATTTTTATCAGCTTTATTAAGGGTTCCGTTTATAGCCGCAAACGTCCACATTATTGGATAATGTGAACTATCTGTAATTACATCCCCTCCATTATAATCGCAATCAAAATGATATAATGAGTCTAATTTATTCTGCATGTCTTTTTTATCCCCCAATTTAAACATATATTTGAAGAGTGAGTGAGATGATAAAAAGTTTTCATAAGGAGATATAACAGAGATCGTATCGATTAGTAGCCTCGTAATATACTGCCCATAATAATTTTCTATATCATCTGCCACTTTGCTCCGCCATTTGTCTGGGTCGAAGCCATGAGACATGGCCCCATCCATACAATTCCATTTCGAATCATTTGTTTCTAAAAATGACTTAGGATATAAATAATCAGCAGTTAATTTCGCCAGATTAATGTGGTCTTCTTCATTTTGTTTTTTAGATGGAAGACTAACATTCGTAATCAGTACTCCTAGTGGAGTGAGAGCATGATGTTTTAATATGGCAGTAATTGTTTTTAAAGTTTTTTGCCCATCTTTTTTACTCGGTAAAGGGCCGCAAAAGTCAAGGTAAATAATATCGAATTTTTGTGGGGAAATTTCAAAAAAATCACCAATATTTGATTTAATCAACTTTATAAAGGGGAATTTTGAGGATAAGGCGGAAATAACAGCTTCATTATATGTTTTAGAATCACTTTCAAAAGCCCAAATATTTTCAGGCAGTATTCCTAGATTGGTCATCTCCTTAATATCATTCTCAGGGTTTGGACCCGACAAATAAGCAACCTTCAATCCGGACGCAGTCTTCTCATGATTTATTGAGTCATAAAAATCCTCCCATCTTTTAATTGTTACATCAGATAACTTATCTACAAGTAACGTTCTCGCATCATTGATTTTATTTTTATAAAAAGATTTAACTCGTCTTATATAATCTTTAGGGCATAAGGTTGAATCAGATCTTTTAACTGTTAACCTTTCAATTGCTGAGTGAATAACTTCTTTCCTAGCTATTTCTTTTTGTGCTTCATTGTACATTTAGACCTCCAACATTTAGATTTCACTATCATATTAAATTAAATAATTAGATTCAACTAAATAGCAGCTCGGAATAGTATGTTAACTTTAGGAAACTCAGCCCGGATTATACGCTCTGAACAATCGCCAAATCAAAAAATCTCCAACCAAACTGAGGGATGACGCTCATAACACTAAATTGTCTCGCCTAATACCGCTACACTTTAACCAGCTCATGTTTGCTGCCGGGAAGGAGCTTGCGGCCTCCATAAAGTGATGATAAATACTTAGTAACTGCCACATTCAATGACACTGATGACTTAGCGTTATCATACTAAGAAGCGCCTACCATAATCACACAACGTGGTTCCCCTATAGCGAGTAAACACTCAACCAGAGAACAAAACTAGCAGCATCCAAAACCCGTAAACAAACCCAGCCAGACACAGAAGGATGCCTATATTTAAGATTATCAGCTAGTATATCCTGATGAATGGTGGTAGATTTTATATTATTTTTAAAGGAAGTTAATTTGCAATGCAAAATGACATCGATAATATATTCAGAAAAATATACCGCACTTTTAAAAGAAGGAATAAAAAGTGTGATAATATCGAAATTCTGAACTCCATACTGAATGAACAATTAGGTTGTGGTGAGTTTTCTGTTCAGCCAGCCACTATTACAAACTGTATGACTATCCTTCATGGCTTTTGTGTTTACTATAAAGAATACAAGGCGTTTATCCCACAACTTGAAGTATATAGATCAAAGAATACACTTATAAAAGCTATGGGTGAAACATTAAATAAAGCTGAGATAATCCTTCCCAATTATGTATCACTCGGTATTATTTCACACCACTGTGGTCAAATAAATAAAGCGCCAAGTCGAGATATGAAAATACTGGCAGGTGAACGTTCTCTCACATCAATGTTCCCTCCTGAAGTGCTTTCCCTTTTAGTTATAGAACACTACACAAAATTTCCCGTTCTCGAAAAGTGTTTAGTACAGATAAGAGAAACAACAGAGACATATTGTCTCGGATTATACCGTTCAGCAATAACCACTCTCCTGCCTTGTATTGAAAACATTATTCGATCGTTAGGCATTAGGCTTGGACTAGATGAACCTGAAAATGTGGGAACTAAATTTTTACTTAGTATTTATGATGCATGGCTAAAGTTCTACATTAATGACTATGTCTACCGTGATTATGACTGGAAACCTATTTGCATTAGCTCCAAAGAATTCTTCTCCGAATTTGAAGAAAGATACCAGATTGCATTAAATGGTAGAAATTTTATAGAAAAACATCTTTATCAAAATACACAGAATGATACAGGGATAAGTAATTTAAATCGACACAGTATACTTCATGGCTTCATGACGGAATACTATACAAAAGGAAACTACCTTAGATTGATAAATCTCCTTAATAATCTTTGTTTTATGTTAACGATTTCAGGGGATCCTGTTTCATTGTTTCTTCCTTGCGATACTGTTCGGTCTGAAGCGTTTTTACTTAACCTTGCAATCTTTGAACGCGCAGGTATGAATCGTGCTATTTTTCTTGATAAGCAAAATATTGCACATTGATAAATACAACTATCATTATGAATGCTAGAATTATAATAATTAGCTCTGCAAGATAGCATATTTTAAACCACATCATTGTGAAAGATGTGGTTTAAATAATTATGATTTAATATTACATTCTTCGCCTGAAAACAACATTATCAGAAAAAATAGCTTTACCAACTACAAACCCAACGACCGCAATTATTGGTAGGCTGATGGTAGCACCCGCGATGCCTGTAGACATTCCGATAAGAATAGACAGGCCAAAGGTAAGCAATATAACCACGAAAGCATACCACTGCGGATAAGCCCCATATAAAACTGTCGCCATGCAGCCGGTGCAGACATGCACACCACACAGGCTCTCTTTCAGGCAAAACGGACACTGGATTGTATTGTTTTCCATGATAGACACCTTAGAGCGCTTTCCAGCCATAGCTGGTTTTAACAATGTTAATCATGCCTTCTTCAGGTTCATCCATACCCTTGACGCTGGAGAACACTTTTTTGTCCACCCATGAAGGAACATCCGCCAACTTCCATGTATATGACACGCGGACAACTTTCTGATTACCGTTTCCCGGTTCGGTCCATTCCTTTACCTTAGTAACTTCCCGATGACCAACACAGGCACCTTTCTCACGGTCCCAAAACTCAACCTCTTGGCCCTTGTCCGTGACTTCCAGAACATCAACACTGCTAAAGCCATTTGCCTGTTGTGAAACAGTGAGCAGCCCTTGTTCAACAAGTCCTCTAAGGATTTCATCACTGGCACTGTATCCAGCAGAACGGTAGCCACGGTTAACCTTAATCGGAAAACCTTTGTTGAATACAATGTCGTTGTCCTGCAGGGAGTAGCACAGCTTCGATTGTGATATTTTCGCGTTGATCGCTTTCTCAAAATCGCCTTTTTCACCGCATCCCGTCAAAGCAAGAGCTGTGCAAGTAACGAGTAAAATCTTCTTCATCTTCCTATCCATCCTGATAATCAAAAATGCTGTTATGTAGAGGTAGTCTGCAGCGCATCTGTAGTCGTTAAGGCTTGTTCTTACTGGCATAACGCAACAAAACCACCTGATTAACCAATTGATAGGATTCAATTATTTTTGTGGGCCGTCATATCGTTTGTAACGATCAAAATAAAACTAACGATAGATGCAGGCTATCATATTTTTATATTCGATCGGATATACCAATTAAAACACCGATCGATAAATCATCTTCAATCGTTATTATCTATCAATAACTTATTATCGATCTGTAATATTGATCATTTTCTTACTAGAGGAATCGTTAATGAGTAGAGTAAACCAGAGGAGCACCAGACAGTTTACGAGCTGATTCAAGTGGATAGAGCGTTGGACCATGAGGTAAGCGGTTAATGTCGATTTATGGCCTTTAAATAGCTTTGATTAATGCAACATCAGGGAAAACAACCATGAAGGATGCCGTTATCTGATTAGATAAAAACTCACAGGCTTTTGATAAGCGGCTTTCTTCTTCAGCCATTAACACAAATTTAAGTAGCCAGAGGTATCTCACATCTGGTCCCGGCGTCTTTACGCCTATTTTTTCGTTTACTGTTTATATGGAGTTAACATGAAAAAACTGTTTATCGCTGCTCTAGTGAGCCTGCCTCTTACCGCTTGCACAACCTACGGCAACAAATCTCTGAAAGACGAATCCCAACAAACCGTAAAAGCCAAAATCGTTAAAGGGAAAACTACTCAGCAAGATGTTATTAATGCATTCGGGGAACCGCAGACACGAGCTACTAATGATGGTCAGGAAATGTGGTCCTACTCCAGCATGTCAGGCGAGAGTCAGATCTCGAACTACATCCCCGGTCTGGCCCTGCTTAAAAACAGCAACACGGCTCACATGAACTCCCTTGAGATCTGGTTCAAGGGGAATGTTGTTGAGCGATATAATTTCAGTCAGACAGCGAGTAAGGTCTCGCGTGGGTTGCTGGATTGATTAATTTACATAGTAGAAAGCATCTTATAAATTAACAAATAAAAATAACATACCAAAGGAAGTCGAACAAACATGACTTCCTTCGGTATTTTTATAGAAATTACCAACCATGTAATAGCTTATCATATAAGCAAGCTAACTTTTTAAAATAACTAGCATAAGTTGATTTATCAGGATTCAGTTTCTCTTCATTATTAATTAAAAACTCTTTAACTAATTTCAGATCTAACTTATTCATCAGAAAAGGCAGATGGATTGCTGCTACTTCTGGTGTGGTATGCTCGATAATATATCTAGTATCTTTATCCTTAAATTTTCTTACAAACGTCCTAAAATATCCTTTACATTGATAACTTGTATCATTTCTTAAAACCCATTTATCCAAATTATATTTAGATGCTCTATATTGTGCTTCATCAACAATGCCTATTTCTTTTAGGTATTTAAAAACGATTATATTCGGAGAGAATCGACCCGCATTAGGAATAACATTCTGTAAAATGCTATTTGCATCATATGAATTATCCTCATGTAAAAGGTCGTGAAAAAGATTTATATTGTTTATTTGTGTATAACCTAGCTTGCCAATCTCTTCTTCTTTTTTTCGAGCCTCAGCAACACCAACGCCGACAACAAACTCTACATCATCATGTTTTTCAACCTCATCGATGTCAACTACATAAATTTTTGATTCTGTTGAGTTCGACTTAACTACCTCATATAACTGCTCTTTGCAATATCGAAGAATACGGGCTGGGATTTTTCTTTTATTTGTCTCAATAGCTTCATAAACAGGATTTAAATCATCAGTTCTAACTAATGTTATTGGTATCTGTGTTCTTTCGATCGTTGTAAAAGTTTCAGATATTGAATAGTCGGTGAGTCCTTCCTCTCTATCAATGAATATTAAGTTATTGCGTAACTGTGAAATATTATCCTTTCCAATACATATTGAAATCGCACCAAGTAAATCAGTAATGTTTTTATCAGAAAGTGAATAGCCTATAAAAACAACAGGGTGCTCCACAAATATCGTTATCAGCTTTGCTGCTAGGTAAGGATTTTTGTTATTAAATTCATTGTAGTCATGATCAGTTAAGATAAGACTTTTAGGCTTATGTGCACTACCGTGTATTTTATATATTTCTGCTATTGATTGCGGATTGGAAAACAATAACTCATTCTGACCAGTATAAACTTTATAGTCTGGGAAAAGCTGCTCAAGAAAACAGTCCCAGTTGGTTGTTATTATTCCATCAACATTGAGCCTTGAAAGTATTTCAATTTCGTCCTGATGCTCGCTATCCTTGATCGGGACTTCTAATGAAGTAGCGAGATAATCACAGATTTCAAAACGTAACGCGGATGTATTATCGGTAACCTTCTTACTATATCTTTCACGACTCCCAGCATATTTTGCGTCACTCCACCATGTAGTATTAAAGTCTTCAGCAATGAGTCTAGCTGCTGTAGGATAAGTAGAATCCCCTGCTGCGAGATAATACTCAAATGGTTTTCCTGAAACACAATAATTATCCAAAAGCCCTTTCCAATCTTTGATTCCTAAATACCGCCGAGAGAAACCAGAACCAACAAATAGGAATGGGCCAGAATTTCTTGTTTTGAAGATTCTGATTAAAGCTTTTTTTAAATCATTTGCGTCCATATCTGCACCTTAAGAAGATGAAAACTTTTAACCAACCATAACCACTTGATATAAAATAATTTTCTGAAAATTACTGCTAGACGTAGTCTCTGCCGAACTTTGATACGAGGATGTTAAGCCTAATAGGCTGATTTACATATATAATCATATAACTCTGCACATCACAACAGAGATCTTAAGTCTATCATTGGCCTGAGCTAATATCTCATAGAGATCGCCCTTCAGCTCATGTTCGGACTCACCGTTACCAAGCATTGCCACATAGACATTGTTCAGATTCCGCATGTGCGCAAGGTTTATAGGTTAACGAACTCGGTCACTGAACGTCATTTTTGTTAAAAAGTCCTCTCCATGAATATTGTCCCACTCTAACGTTTCTTCTGGATATAGAAGCATTTCTCCCTTGGTAGCAATAGCTCCATCCGCACTTACATCCATCATTTTCGCTTGGGATCTTTTAGCCTGTAATCTTGCGATTAACAGATCAATATCCTCTTGGTCATTAACATCTTCTATCACTGACGCAATTGACCTGCTTTTTACTTCAGCATTGTTATCCATATCGCGAGTACTAACAGTATTTTCTGTTTGCCCTTCCATTACTTCTTTCTTTTTTATAATCTCTGAAACAAATCGAGCACGATCACCATTGAACACAATAGCAGGATTTATAAAATACCAGTTTTTTTCATTCGTTTTAGCAATAATACGTTTCTCAATAAGTTCTTTTATACCTCTGTAAAAGATAGATTCAGACAAGACGAAGTGATCTATCTTTTCTGCAAGCGACATCGCTTTTTTACAACTCAGGTAAAAGTGATCTTTTCCTATAGCATCCTGATAGATACGGAGAAATATGAAAAACACCTTGTACGCTGTTTTCGTTAAATCAAAATATGCTTTTATCTGGGAAGTGTAGAGCTTAATGAACTCTTCTTTATCGACTTCTTGTGTATGTACTATATTAGCAAAATAAGATTTGCTGGTATCCTTCCTTTCAATAAGTTCTGTTCCTCTTGAAACAGTCAGGTTTTTCTTTCTTGTTTCAATCTTTATCTCTGTCCCAAAGCAAAAAGGATTTAAGCCTAAATCTAAATCAACTTCTATTTCATTCATCACGACATTACCTCTTATTGTTTTATTTATAATTAAATACCATGCACAAAATAGATATCAAGTTTTTTGCATATTTTTTTGCGGAAATATTTTAGAAATCGCAAGTATTCCAGTGACAATAATTTAAAGCACTGTCATTTGTAGTCTATAAAATGACATAGAAACTGACTACAGAGTCAGGAAAGCTCACTGTACAGTCAGGAATACTGACCACAGAGTCAGGAACACTGACCGTACAGTCAGTCCCGTTTTTTTGTTCAATCCCTTATTCAGCAAGGGCTACAAGCCGATTTTGTCTTAATTTAATTTTGCAAGAAGTAAGAGATAAGACTTAAGAGGATAAACAGAAACCGGGCGATTTTTATGATCGCCACATGGGGTTTCAACCTTAAAATGGTTAACCATTTTCGGGTTGCATTTTTTATTGCAAAGCTTTCCTTTTTATTCCATTAAAATCCTTTTTTTGAAAATCACCACCATCTATGAGCTGACGCTCATGTGCTAAAGCACGGCTACGCCCTGACGCTGACATTAATATATTTTTACTTTCATTAGGTAGTTTCCATACTGGCTAGGAAAGTAAAAAAGGATCGTATTTAGATCGTTTCCTCATCCTGCTTTAAAAAAAGATCCCATAACCGTGTAAAGTGTTAACTCTGTAAAACGGGCTATTTACTCTTCACTGAATGGAAAATATGCACATAAGCAGCACTTCGTGATTGTTCAAGACAATCACATTGCTGGAACAGGGTTCATCCCTGTTAATGATGGATTTATCCATAAATAATTGCGGCGATAGCCGCTATGTAGTAAAAGAAAACAATAACATATCCCTAAAAACCAGCAGCGCTTAGTGATTGTCTTATACAATCACTTGCTGTCTATCATTAAAAGTAAAGATATGACAGATGATAAAACGGAACCATTTGACTGGCACACTCCAAGCTTAAGCCATTAAAATCATTATATTATAATATTTTTACAGTGAAATTTTTCTGTACTGAAACCAAACATCTTTCTTTTAAAACTCTGTTATATTTAAAAACCACCGGAATCAGTGAACGTAATTTCGCAAAAGTGTATTTTATTTCATTTTTTCACATTTATTTTTGACAATGACTTGTTCTGCATTATATAAATATAAACAATAATAACAAAAGGAAAGACACATGAGCATTGATTACAATAAAATAATGGCATTAAGCAGTGAAGGAGTGGAAGATTACATATACAGAAATAATTTTACTGATAAGCAAAAGCTAGAGATATACGGATTCCACAATAGAAACCGAAAAGATAAAGCAACAGCAAATGTAAACAAAGAACATAGCTCTGATATACAACAGAGAATAGTCTATGTTCACGTTTTTTTAGATAATCTGGAAACGCTCGGGAAGAACATGTCGGGTGCAGAATATACAATAATGATCCGTTTATGTAAGCTCATGCAGCATGGAAATTTGATCGCCAGCGTATCACAATCAGCTCTTGCAGAAGAGCTTGCCATGAGTAGATCTAACGTAAGTAAATGCTGGCAGAAACTTATAAATAAAAATATTCTGGTTCAAGAAGGAAAACATACAATGATAAATGCGAATCTATTTCTATAGGGCTAGTACAGAACGTTAAATACCATAAGTTCAAAAATCACTGAGAACAGTCAGTGAAGGCATAAAAACGTATTTATCTCAGTTTGCGAAGATACTATATTTATTAGCAACGGTTAAAAAAATAAATAATGAAGATGATAAATCATCTCTCTCTACTCCTGATGTTGCAACTCAGTATCAGCAAACAAGATGTTGGATGATTATTCCGAATAAGTCGATAAGGAAGAAGCATGCAATAGTTATTAACATTCAAAAATAAGAGGGTTTATGAAAAGTAAAATAATAGTGCGTGAGAAAAATTATTTAGGTGGTGTTATAATATTCTTCCAGATGGATGGGGAGAAATATTATTATGAGCCTATATCTTCACATTATGTAAAAAACTCTATTAAAAAGGTTTCATGCATAGATATTGAAGATGCGTATAAACCCTACTTAGACAAACTAAATAGTGATATAGACTTAGAAAGAGATGGTGGCAGCATACTATATGCAGATAATGTTTTGGCATTTAAAAAAGAACCATCATACTCTCTATGTAAAAAAGTATTGAAAAACTCCGGGGTAAATATACAGTATTTAAATAACCCTACACATGAGTTGTGTAATATCGCGATTCAAAACAATGGATACAATCTTAAACATGTTATCCCTTTTATTAAAGAAGAAGACTTAAACGGTTTTTATAGAATTGCAGTGAAGAACAATGGAATGGCTCTTAGGCTAATCCCTAACCCTTCGTATGATTTACAGTTAATGGCGGTAAAAAACTGTGGCGCTGCCTTAAAATATGTTGATAACCCCACAAGGGAGATAGCTTTAGAGGCAGCAAGAAATCACACCGCTATTTTAGAATTCGAAAACAGGGATATAGTTGAAAAATACATAGATGATGATTTTATTCGTGAATCTGAAGATATTGAATTTCTTCCCCTTATGATGTTTAGAGAATTCATCAAATTCTTTAAAGAGTTAAAGGTTCATCTGGTGATATTAATGGAATATTTTAAAGCTAAATCATGATCATAAAAGGCTCATACTGAGCCTTCTTTAGCCCTTGCAAACATTCGTATTAGAGGCAAGCACTCAGCCGATCACTGGAAATAATTTACAGTCTCGATAATTTATTTATCTTTTATTATCATTATCAATTAAATTTTATTCTATCTTTACTTCTCATATCCTGAGAAACAGGTTCAGATAAAGACTGTTTTACATTTTTTAATTTATCTTTAAAACTTATAACCTTTTCATGCGTCTGAGTATAAAGTTTATTAAACACTTCAGCCCCCAAAAACTCTCTAGCTGCATCTAATGTCCTCCTCATATGATTTTCTCTTTTAACAGCAAAATCAACTTGAGAAGCCATCTCTTTAGTTAGCGTCTGAACTCTATTTATATAAGTATCTTTTGCTACTGGATCATTAATATCAGTTGGAAGCATTCCAACAGAAAAATGAGGTGCCTCTTTAAATGCTTCCGATCTGGAAACGACTACATCCCTTTCTTTAACATCACCTTCATTTTTTATTTTTTCATTAAACCCTTCTTTGTTAAACCACACTCCCAAAGAACTGGATACTCTCTCAGCATGTTTAACTCTCATTACAGCTCGGTTATCAAACATAGCTGTATGAAGTTCTTCTGAAAGATTTCTGTTGCCTTGCTTGAGTATTTCTTCCTGCACTCTTTTCAATGCAGCATTATCAATGCCAGTATCAATATTGAATATTTTTTCATCAGCCTGTCTTTTAACTTGGTAAAATTGTTCGTTAACACTTTTTATATCATCTAGGTTATCGACTTCTTCCTGTTCTTTCACTATAACATTTGATTCAGATACAGGTTCTGGGGTTGGTGCTATATCTAAAGACTCTCCAGCATAAAGTTTATTGAAAACCTCAACCCCTAAAAGCTGTTTAGCGGCCTCAATGGTATTGTTCATATGGTTTTCTCTACTAACCGCAAAACTAACCTGATATTCCATATCTTTGGTTAATCGTTCTACCCTTTTTATATAAGCATCCTTTACATCTGGCTGATCTATATTATGTTGATACATACCAACAGAAAAGTAAGGTGCGTCTTTGAATGCTTCGGATTTAGAAGCCACTACCTCTCTTTCTTTTACATCACCTTCTGATTTTATTTTATCGCTAAAAGCACCTGTATCAAACCATTCGTTCAATGAACTTGAAACTCGCTCCGCATGTTTGACTCTCATTACAGCGCTATTCTCAAACATTGCTTTATGCAACTCTTCTGCAAGTACTCTATTCCCCTGTTTTAAAACAGCTTGTTGAACCCTTATTAAGGCTTCATTATCTATTCCTGTATCAGCATTGAATATTTTATTGTTTGCTTCAGCTTTTACCTTATAAAATCTTTCATTTATTTCTGATATTTCTTCCCAAGTACTCTCTTTCATATTATCACCTATATATTTTGTTGATATATTTATTATATTTTATATTAACAACTAGTAAATATATGGCATTGATATATTTTATTATTTGAAAAAACTCACGATTTACTAAGGGATAAAATCACTAATTTGACGGTTCCTCTATATTTAATAAAATATACTCATTGATATTATTATGGCGAGGAAATATATGAGAAAAGTTCAATTAGACAACAATGATTTATTAACATATTTTAATACGCTTGAAGAACTCAAAAATCATCCATCAATGGATGAATATAGAACAGGATACCGTAAGCTACGCGATGATGATGCATTTGCATATGAAATAAAAAAATATAGGTCTGCACATGCCACACTGCGCAGACTGGATAAGAAAAGACAATCTCTTTTGGCTAGCTTTATTAATGAGCTTAATCCTATAAGTAGCTCAGCAGCTAACACCGCTGCTAAAGCTTCAGGAAGTCTTGATAAATTTCATGAACGTATACTTTACAGGAAAACCATCGAAGAAAAAAGTGATGCCGAAATTATTGCGCTGGTGATAAAACAACGTACAGAGGCCGCTCTTGAGTTCCAGCGCTCTGTTGAGCTGAGTCTTAAACAGCTTTCTTCTATCTCATCAGATTTTGAATCATCAAATAAAAACAGAAGAAAAATGTCTATCTAAATGCATGATGCTCTATCCATATTGGCCGCCACACCAATATGGTATCGACATTTATAATTCATCTGGTGATATACGATCACGCCCCATTTTCTCAAGCAACTGTTGTAATCTCTTGGCTCTCAATTTCTGAGCCTTTTTCTCACTAATCTCCTGATAGTATTCTTCCCGGCGTTCCGCAACGACTTGACGGAACTTCTTCAAAAGCTGTTCCAGTGTTTTCATATCTGTTGTCGCAGCTTCAGCTTGTATTTTTTTATACATATACATAACATGAAATTCATCAATCATATGGTTATCTCCGTTTGATTACAGGATTATTTCCCTCTGCACGAGGGAATATTGCCATGTTTCAATACTGATTCACAGTCATTTTTAACTTCCAGAAAATACGTTCATCCACATCATCCGGTTTTATGTTTTTCAGTACAAGTTCAATAATATGCTCTTTATGCCAGTATAAAATCGTTTCCTTTAACTCATCCATATTGATCTCAGATACATCATTACTTCTTCCACTTTTAACATAGTCTTCAACTTCACAGGCAATCAAAACATCATAAAGTATCTCTGATAACAGTTCCCCTGTTAAAATATTCATGGCTGTTTCAGGCTGTTTTTCAGAGATGCTATAGATCGTTTCGCAATATCCCTGTAATACATTTGTGATAAGATTTATTTCCATTTTATTGCTTTCATTTAAAACAATCTCTTTCATACTGATTCCTTTTATTAAGTTAAATATTAGATACATATCGAGTAGGTATTAATACTATTTATTAGATACTATCTTGATGATTACAGAACCATATTCCAGATCCATCTCATCATACAGTGTCTCATTTACATAACGATTCAAATCATCTAACAAGGTCTTATCATTCATGATTTCTTCGACAGAGCTACCTCTTAATGCGATAAATATATCCAAGCTCTCTTGGATAAGGCTCATCACTTTAGGTGTTTTCTCACATAACATACTTACGATTACTGTCATATCATTCTTCATCTGTTTTCCTTTTGTTTATAGTTAGCCCCTTCCGGGGCAAGATTAGTTCTTACTTTCTAAATTTTTCTGAATACCCTACCAGCAGGGCTGCCACTTGTTCAAAGTTAACCTCATGAATATCACCACAGTTTCCTTCTTGCGTGGTAAATCTCTCAAAGTTATTCTGAATATGGTCAATCACATAAATAATAAATGGACTCATAAAATCAGGATCATCCAAATAGTTATTGGCATCTCCATCGCCATTAACTTCCATAAACATATTCCAGCTTGCGGAAAATGATCTACAAGCCAGATCATAAAACAGCTCTGTTGATTTATTTTCAATAACAGTTTCTTTAGACATACTTATATCCTCATAATTAAATGCTTATTTTATTCATTTCGTTTTATATTAGCCCCTTGCGGGGCCGAATAGATGACGCCAGCGATTATGTATGTAAAATGTAGTGACTCATCACATGATGTATCTGCCTCAGGTTGACAAGCACTTCATCAAAATATACGTTTTTAATCGATGCTTTATATTTATGCTTTTTCAAGAACTCATTAAAATCTTTCTTACCGTTCTCTATTATTGATTTTAAAACACCTTCCATGTAACCATCGTCTTCAAGGTTATGATAGAACCTTTCCCCCATATACTCATGCATACATCGCAAATAGTAGTCATAGTCTTCGCCACTTTTCAGAACAAAGTATTTTGTATCATCATTACTAACATTTATTTCTATTTTTTTTACTTTCATTTTCACTTCCTCTTTTATGTTATTTATTATTTCTGCGTGAATCAGAAATGGTATTTTCAATCCATGTATCAATCTCACTTTCCACAAAGGCTACAGATCTTGCCCCTATGATTACCTTATCCGGGAATCGTCCTTCCTTGATAAGCTCATACATTGTGGTTCGACTAAATCCGACTCTTCTCAGAACTTCTGGAACACGGATTAATCTTTTACCTGCGATTTCATTACTCATTTGTTTTTTCCTCTGTTGTTTCAACGAGGACAATAATAGCGAATTTGCTTATGGCGTTTTAGGCATGTTGGCAGAAGAGTTTTTCGAAAAAAATGGGGGTATGTGAACAGAAAAAAAATGGTTGAGGATGGATGTGATCACGTTCGCTCAGGGCGAACGTAACCCTTTTTTACTTGTCTTCTTTCTTCTTCTTCTCGTCTTTGACGTGATCTACAATCTTTGTGTCTTTTAAGACATTGTTTTCCATCATGTAATCTTCAAACGATTTCAGATAGTTCTCGTCTGTCAGCAACGCCATAGCCAGCGGATAGTCAGTCACCTTAAGCATTCCCTCATCCCTGTCCTTCTCGCTGTTCTCATGCAGCAGCGATGACATCAGCGAAAATGAGATTTTAGTGTCATTATTATCTGCTCCCCAAAAAATGAGATCCATCATCGGGATGAGTCGATAATCAATGATTTTTCTCAGCGTGCTTTTGCCAAAACGATACTCCCGAACAGCCGGATCGTTCATTTTTAGCTGTTTCTTCCATTGGGGAATGAGCACCTTCAGGTGTTCGATGATGTCTTCGGTTGAAGCCTCTTGCAGGAAGATATCGACGGTAATTGAGGACAGACTTTTGATACCGGATTCCTTCAGATACTCCGACATGTATTCAGACTGACTTATCTGGGATGTCTCAGGATGGGTTCCAATCAGTGTCAAACTTTTCGCATATAATTGTGCGTTGCTCCGGGTTACGGGGACCACTGCATAGGTTCTGGCAAGCCCATCTCCCTGCGTGGATGTGTCGCCGCTAAACAAAATTTCGCCTCGGAGGATCTTATAGCGGTAATCATCCAATAAGGCTCTGCTCAGAGGCGGTAACGTATCCCGTTTCAGCAACATCTTGTAGGCCAAGATACGCCGCTCAACCTCAACATAGAATTGCTGTAGGGTGAGTTCCTTTATCGCTTCATACCGTTCAACATCAAACCATTCTTCCAGTATTTTCCTGAGTTCGCTTCGTTTCATAACTCTGCTATCCGTTTTACCATTTTTAGTTGTTTTAACCGACAGAACAATAGGTTGTCCAGTATTCGCGTAGTGCAGTTGAGTAGGTCATGCAGGTAGCCGTCCAGATTGGTGATAAATAATCCAATGATTAAAAAAATGGATCGCAGGCTTCCTGCTATCGGATTACTGTTTTTAAGGGATTTTGTTGGGCTGGAAGGGCTTAAGACTGGATTAATTTTTGATGAAAAACACGGATTTTAGATACAAAAAAAGCCCGTTTTACACGGGCTTTTAATGCATTACTTTATGCATGACAGAATCAAAAACATTCTGTAAGTTATTGATTTTGCCATAAAAATGGC
>ERZ791603.1339-NODE-1339-length-18672-cov-4.771929_pt1 | contig 18672 bp, 16 predicted proteins | sample MGYA00509966_ERZ791603 | MGnify/ENA primary metagenome ERZ791603 (study PRJEB30046, sample SAMN00791931) | human gut metagenome | study: EMG produced TPA metagenomics assembly of the A metagenome-wide association study of gut microbiota in type 2...
AGAATCCGGCTGTGCAGAAGAAAAAGCAGGAGATCGAGGAAGAACTGGCAGGAAACGGACGCATCATTTTACGAGAGAGCGGAACGGAACCGGTGATCCGTGTGATGGCGGAGGCTGATTCGGATGAATTGTGCAGGAAGTATGTTGGGGAGATGGTTGAGGTTATTAACAGTATTTTGTAAGAGACTATTTTGCAAGATGTTGAAATGCTTATTTCCCAGATAGAAATCTATGATCAGATCTGGTATGTCAGACACATGCCAAAAGATGGAGAACATAGTATGGAAGCAAGGAATCTGGTGGAAGAATTCATTGCAAAGCTGGAAGAAATCCCGGATGGAGGTGCGGAATGTTTCCCATTTGAGGTAATTGACAGGTTGAAAGAAGAGTATCTGGGAGAATAGAATATGAGATGAATACGAAGTTCCTGAGAGGGGACTTTGTATTTATGAAAACAAACTACAAACGAAGAAAAAGTGAAAGAGAAAATATTTGCTAATAGTGTTGTGCAGTGATAAACTTAAAATAAATTAAATGTTAATGAAGTATGAAAAAATGGGGGATACCTTTTATTGCGGCAACGATAAAGAATATAAGTTATACACAGGTGTTTATGTTTGGATGTGTGATCAAAATAAAGAAGAATGGGTATACAGAGTTAGAAGGTACTCTGGTCAAAGGTGCAGAAAGCGGATGCTATTTTGCAGCAGAGAGATTATATAATAATTTTAGTAGTTTGTAAATAGTATGCCTTGAGTAAATATCCTGATGATACAGAATCAGAAAAAACTGTATATCAAATAAATGGAATACAGACGCCTGGTATGTTTAATGCAAGAACAGTGATTAAAATTAAGAGAAATCCTATTCTACCCAAATCCCTTGCTATTGAAGCACAAAAAACTAATGGATCCTGCAACGAGCCGGATGTAATCAAACAGTTAAAAGATGATTCAAATGATAAATGCTATATACAAGAGAATATACGAAGATGGAAGAAAAGGATTGAGCAACAGGAGATACAAGAGTTGATGGAGTCATTGTATATTTAAAAATATATTCTACTATAATGTATGAATGCTAATTCTTACGTCTTTGAAACAGAAAACAAACACCAACATCATGCAAATTAAAATCAAGAGATTAGTAAATTAGATATGAGTGTTTATTGGGAAAGAAGGTGTAACGCTAATGACTGAAGAAGAATTTAAGGAAATATTAGATAAAGAGGAAACTGATACAGTTGAATTTAAGTCTTGGATAAATGCAAGAAATATAAAAGAAATTATTTCTCTTGCGGTTGATGAATTAATTGCATTTGCTAATACTAAGGGTGGAACAGTTTATTTTGGAGTAGAAGATAAGCCTATTGAAGTTACTGGCTGTGATAGGAATTATGATGGTCAGCGTATTATTGAGGGAATTTATGATAGAACTGTGCCACCATTATTTACAGAAATATCAGACTTCGAGTATCAAGGAAAACTCGTTATTGCAATATCAGTTAAAGCTGATGGAAAGACATATACCACTACAGAGGGCAGATGTCTGAAGAGATTAGGTAGAAATTCAAAACCTGCATATCCGGATGAGTTGAGCAATGTTTATTCTTCTGTACAGAATCCGGATTTTTCAGGCAGAATTATAGGAGAAAGTACTCTGGATGACATAAATAAGTTAGAAGTGTATAGTATGAAGGAAAAACTAAGAGTCAGGGATTCTAAATCTACATTACCAGATTTGGATGATATAGATTTTTTGAGAGACTTACAGCTCATAAAATATGACGGAGATGTAGAACGTCTGACTATTGCTGGTCTGCTCTTTGTGGGAAAAGAAACCTCAATTCAAAGATTGTTACCGCAGGCGGAAGTTATATATTTGCATTATTCGGCTGATAATTTAGAAGAATATGATGAATATCTACTTTTAAAGAACAGCGGAGCAAGATTGCCAATTGATACTTTTGAGTTTATTGATCCTATTTTTGATGATGAAAAAAATGTCTCCAAAAGTTTCTATATTGCCGGTGTAAGTCATTATCTTCCATGTGAAGATAATATTTGCAATTTTAAAGGTGTGAATATTGAAGTTGGCGATGATTTGTTATTGAAGTTAGAACCCGGTAATGAACAAGATTGTTTTGCTGTTGAAATTTTCACCGCAGACAGTGTTAAGTTGGGTTATGTTCCGAGGTATTACTCGAGAGAAGTAACAAAAAGAATTAAAAAAAATGAAGATGTTGTTTGTAAGGTAGCGGAATTTAATCCCACATCCAATTGTAGAGAATGTATAAAAGTAAATCTTACTATCAACTAAGATGAAAAGCCTGAGATTTTAATCTCAGGCTTGTTTTGTGTTTGTGCAATTGCTTTGAAAGTTTGCAAAAAAAATAAGCACTAACCATTATGGTTAGTGCTTATTGAATGGTTGCGGGAGCCGGATTTGAACCGACGACCTTCGGGTTATGAGCCCGACGAGCTACCGAGCTGCTCTATCCCGCGATATACAACTCTGCTGTTTTTTACAGCTTTATTATTATAGCATTATGTAAAGGTTGTGTCAATAGTTTTTTGCATATTTTTTTATTTTATGCTTTGTCCGGCTTTTTTGACTGAATTTATTTACATTTTAATCTTAGTTTTTTTAAGGGTATGTACACAATTGTATGGCGGAACAGATGCAAATAAAAGATTTAAATGCCTGTTGAAACAAAAGTGAGATTGTTCAAAATAATGATTTATATGTGTTTAGCTTATATGTGTTTTGCACGGTGAATTTGATATATTGATTGCGGATTGCTTTTGTGGTACAATTACCGTGTGAATTTGCGGAATTTTTAAATTGCGACAAATACAGATGAGAGGGAATTATGGGAAAGAACAAAACACGCAGTAAATCTGCACTTAAACAAAACAGTGTCACAGCTGAAAACAAAAGGCTCGGCGATGACGGAAACATTAATTTTACTTTTAAAATTTTGTCAGCAATCGGTATTATTATCATAGTTTCGGGGCATTGCTACAACGGCGGTGTGTCGCTGATGTATGATTGGTTTCCGAAGTATTCGTACAATCTTGCCTTGTTCGTTTTCATTTCGGGTTATTTTTACAAGGAAAAGCACGAGGAACATATTTTCAAATATATATGGGGACGCACAAAACGCTTGTTGATTCCAGCGTATCTATGGAACATTGTTTACGGAATAATCGCATTCGCACTTACTCAGGTCGGCTATACGATTGCTCAGGGCAAATTTGATCTGTACAACCTTTTTGTTATGCCGTTTATTGACGGCGAAAGTTTTGCCTACAACCTCGGTTCGTGGTTTGTATATCCGCTGTTCTGTGTTTATGTTTTTAACATACTGTTCCGTAAACTGCTCAAAAAGGTTCACAGGGGCAACGAGTATGTCATTCTTGCCGTGTATCTTGCAATCGGAATTTTCGGTGTGCAATACTGCATTTGGAATCCTGCCCCAAAGAGTGCATTGCTGTTATTGTTCAGGTCAATGTTTTTTCTGCCGTGTTTTGAGTTTGGCAGATTTTATCACGAAAAGCTTGAAAAACACGATAATCTCAACAGCGTTGCATATTTTGCAATCGTTCTCGGAGTTCAGCTTCTTCTCCTTACATTCTGTGAAAATCTTGAATACACTCCGTCAAAGTGCGTGAAGTTTGACAACGGCTGCGTCATTCCTTATGTAACCGCAATCACGGGCATTGCGTTCTGGCTGAGGGTTGCAAAGCTGATTACTCCGATTATCAAGAACAAAAAGCTTGTCAGGATGATTTCGGACAATACCTACAGCATTATGATTCACCACATTTTTGCCTTTATGATTGTAAAATGGGCGTTCTGGGGATTGAGCGTAATTACACCGCTGTTCAAAGATTTCGATATTTTAAAACTCAAGTCAACAATCTGGTACATTTATCGTCCGAACGGCTTAAATTTTTACTGCATAATCTACCTTGCCGCAGGAATATTCATTCCGATTCTTATAGGAACGGTTACGCACAGGATATTTGAATTTATGAAAGAGCATACCTTGAAGAGTATGCAAAAAAGCAGTCGGACAGGTAAAGTAAACAAAATTGAAAAAGTCGTAAAATAATGCTTTTTTTACAGGCTGTAAAATGAATAAAAAATAAGCTGTATGTGCATTGTTACAAAATAACACAGCTTGTATTGTGCAATATTTGCCTTTAAAGCTGTGCGACTGAACAACTTGCACTAAAAGGTAAAATAATATTTATTCATTTCGCCGTAGCAAAAAACATTAATTTGTGTTACAATATTTCATTATAGTATTTAGCGGAGCAGATATGCCGATATACAGAATAGCTGATTTGAATGTTGAAGTTAATCCAAAATTTAAAATATGCAGGAAACGGCTTGAAAGCTATGCCGTTAAGTCGAATGAATCGGGAAAGACCGACATTGCGATATCGGTTTCGGATGACGAAATCCGTGAGCGTCTCAGGCTTTCCGACAACCTCAGCGAACAAGGTGCGGAGGATGTTCTGATACTCTCAAAATTCTGCAACGCCGTGCTTGACGGATTTGACGGATTCTTTTTTCATTCTTCCTGTCTTGAGCTTGACGGTGAGGGCTATGTTTTTTCGGCAGTCAGCGGAACGGGCAAGTCTACCCACACGGCTCTGTGGCGAAGACATTTTGGCAACAGGGTGACGATGATTAACGATGACAAGCCGGTTATACGAAAATGTGACGGAAAATTTTATGCTTACGGAACTCCGTGGATGGGGAAAGCTGACATAGGAACAAATACAAAAGCACCTGTTAAGGCTGTGTATATTCTTCAGAGAGCAGAAGAGAACACGGCAGTCAGGGTGTTGCCGTCACAGGTTATGAAACAGTTGCTTGAGGCAACGGTTATTGATGTTGAGCGGAGCAGAATGGAAAAGCTGCTTGAATTGCTTGATGAGTTCTTTAAGGAAACACCGTTGTTTTTGCTCGGTTGTAATATGGATGAAAGTGCTGTTATGACGGCTTACAATGCCGCAAACGGCGGATAAGACTATGGAAATTTCAGAAAGCGGAGGAATATAATATGGAATTTGTTCAGGTCGTTTCGGTTGAAAATATGAGAAAAAGCGACGCAAGGACGATTGCGGAGCATACTCCTTCGGCGGAGCTTATGTACAGAGCCGCACAGGGGATTTTTAATTCGGCAAAGTTTGTGGGCAGAGTTGCCATAGTTTGCGGTAAGGGCAACAACGGCGGCGACGGTTATGCGCTCGCCTGTATTTTATGCAAAAACGGCTTTACACCGACAATTTTCAGAGCAAGCGACGGCTTTTCAAAGGACGGCCTTTACTATTATAAAACCGCAATGTCGCTCGGTGCCGAGGAGATGCCAATGTCACAGGCGGCTTTCACGGGATTTGACATTGTAGTTGACTGTTTGCTCGGAACAGGCTTTTCGGGTGAATTAAAGGGTGAAATGCTTGAGGCGGTTGAGCAGATTAATATGACAAATGCATATGTTATAAGTGCAGATATCAACAGCGGAATCAACGGTGACACGGGTGTGTGCAGTACGGCGGTAAACTCGGATCTTACCGTTTCAATCGGTTCGTTCAAGACAGGTTTGTTCCTCAATGACGCACCGTATTACATCGGTTCAGTCACAAACTGCGATATCGGAATCAGCCTTATTGAAGATGAATACAAGCTGATTGACTATTCTCTTTTGCATATGTTTGAGGGCTACGGCTCTCTTGTTATGACTGCGGAAGAATTTTTTGAAAAGTACGGCTACGAGCCTTCAAAGTGCAATGTTGCACGCTGTGTTGAGGAAATCAGCAAAAAAGAACGCAGAACAGTTGTAGTAAAAACAGACCATTCTGCGGTAATTGCGGATCTTAAATATATTTATTTTTGCGCTGACTATGTTATTAACAATTGATTGATTTTAATTGAGTTGAGGATGAAACCATGAAGTACAAGAAGGTGTTGTTACCGCCCGAGCCGTATTACAGCGGCAGGGTTACAAGATATCCGGACAAAAAAGCTGCCTTTGAATCGGGACTCAGGTGGCATGGTTCATATGAAATTTCCTATATAAAAAAAGGTAAGGTAAGGCTTAACAAGCTTGACTGTGAAATTATTCTCAATGCGGGCGATGTCTATGTTCTTAACAGTCAGGAGGTTCATTCCTATGAGGACATCGGTGAGGATACTCAGGCTGTTATGCTCAATATCATTCCAAAGGCAATTGCACCGTATGTTGACGATCCGCATATTGTGCCGAGTTTCAAACAACCCGAGGGCGAAGCTCTTGAGTTTATCAGAAAAGCAATGGACATATTCCACGGATATGAAGAGTACGAGAGCAAGCTTATCAGCATGAAGGTAAGAGCGGTGATGTACAGCGTTGCGTACTATCTCATCCGTGATTGCATTGACAACGATATACAATATGTTCACGGTTCTCAGGCTGATGATTTTGACTGCGCCAAAAGTGCTATCAGATATATGCACGATAATTACAAACGCGAAATCACGCTTAATGAAATCGCCAATTATGTAGGCATGACGCCTGCTCATTTTTCAAAATATTTTAAGGATAAAACAGAGGAAACATTTTCAAAGTATCTTCGCCGTGTTCGTCTTGAACACGCTATTGATGATTTGAGAAACAAAAAAATCACCGTCAGACAGGCGGCGATTGAAAACGGTTTTCCTAATGTAAATTCGTTTATCCTGTCCTGCAAGTCCGAATACGGCAGAACTCCTGCGGAACTTAGGAATTACAGCGAGAAGAACTGACGGCGAGCCGCCGTTCTCGGCTCGTGAAGACAGTCGCTTCAAGGCGAAAGCTTTTTAAATTGAAAATTGAAAATGGAAAATTGCGGTCGGCGGTGTGCCACCGCAATCTATTCGAGAAGATACTCGGATAAAGGAATTGCATCAGATGCCCGAATACGGCATTGATGCAATTTTTGCTTTATATGAAAGTAATAGGGGAGAACCGATGTTATACAACCGTCACAACACCTATTTCAACTTGATTATTGATTCTGGGGATGAATACGGTGTTGCTCAGACCTGCGCAGACAATCATTTTTGTGCCGTCAAGGTCAAATTCGCCTTTGTCATATTTCGGAAAAAGTCCCTGATTAGGAGCGATTACTCCGCCGATGAACGGCAATTGAATCTGTCCTCCGTGGGTGTGACCGCAGACGATTAAGTCTATGTCAGTTTTCTTTGCGTCCTCGGCAATGTATTCGGGCTGGTGGTGCAGAAGAATTGTGAAATTATTCTTTGCTTTTTCGGCAAATTCTTCCCACAGCGTTTTTGACGGAACATCGTCATCGGGAGTGTAGAACTCATAATAAGGGTAGTCGCTCATTCCGCCGATAAGCACACTCTTGCCGTTTTTGGTGAATTTTATGTATTCATTATCAAGCAATACAGCGCCTGTTGAATTTGTTTCGCTTTTAAAATCCGTTCCGAATTTGGCAGCATTGTCACGCTCATGGTTGCCGAGACAGCAGTATGTGGGTGCAATTTTTGAAAGCTTTTCAAGCACATCTTTCATCTTCGTTGTGTCGGGATCGCCACGGTTGACCATATCTCCGCAAACTGCGATAAAATCGGGATTTTGTTCCTTTACAAGCTCTGCAAGGTCTGCATTCTTTTCTCCGTATTCCTTGTTGTGCAGATCCGTGATGACAACAAATTTCAGCTTTGCGTCGTTCTTAGTATTGTTTACACAGTAATTTGTGATTGCAATTGTGTTGTCACAGTAAACGCCCCATATTACGAGAGTCACAAACAGCGCAAGTATTATTGTTCCGAGGATTATCGAAAATTTTTTCATTCAATTCACCGCTCATATTAAGTATGGTATTATTTTAGGCTCGTTTTGTGCGGTTGTCAACAAATGTGTGTCGAACAAGTCTGATTATTACTGTTCCTTGCACTTTGATTGTCGGATTTTGAGTTGATTTAGGAATTGCTTTGTTTGACATTCCTTTTGCACTGTTGTATAATAAATCATAATTGTATTTATATGTTACTCGGGAATTTACACAAAGTTAAACAGAAGAGGTATGGGTTATGAAGAAGATTAATTTGCGTAAGATGTTTCTGGCTCTCGCAGATGTGTTTATTATCGTTGTCAGCGGTATTCTTGCAAATTATATTCTCTTGCTTGTCGGCTACATAGGTACTGCTTCAAGCAAAGGCTTGTTGAGCTATATTGTTATTGATCTTGTCATGTGTCTGTTTACGCTTTATATAAGCGGAACATATTCAAAATTGTGGCGATACTTTAACGCAAAGGACTATATGGTGTGCGGAACTGCCGTCTTTTCGGGGTTTACGCTCGGCTTTGTAATCTCGTTGTTTTTGCAGATTCCGCAGAGAAAGATTTTTTGTATAGTACATTTCGCAATAGCCCTTGTCGGAATTCTTGCATTCCGTTTTGTTTTCAGAAGGACTTTTCTTGACCTTACCGAGGCAGGAAGGGCAGAGGGCGGAGAGCGCACCCTTATTGTGGGCGCAGGCAATGCCGGCAGAATGATTGTTCGTGAAATTCACAATGCGAAAGAGCAGAATGATGTTAATAATCCTTCAAAAAGCATCATTCCGGTATGCTTTGTCGATGATGATTTGAAAAAGCTGAATCAGAAAATCGAAGGAATCCCCATTGTCGGAACCTGTCCCGAAATTGTTAAAATATGTGATGAATACCGCATAGACAATATTATTGTTGCAGTTCCGTCATGTGAGGAAGATGAGAAGAGGAAGATTCTTGACTACTGTTCCGCAACAGAGTGCAAAATCAAGATTATTCCTTATCTCGGTGAGCTTTTGTTTGATGACGGGCATACACAGCTTATTTCACAGGCAAAGGAAATCAAGATTGAGGATCTTCTCGGCAGAAAACCCATTGAGTTTGACCGAAAGGAGATTCATGACCTTATCAACGGAAAGATTTGTCTTGTTACAGGCGGCGGCGGTTCAATCGGCAGTGAGCTTGTAAGACAGATTGCAAAGAATGATCCAAAACAAATCATCATTGTTGATATCTACGAAAACAACGCATATGACATTCAGCAGGAGCTTGTGCTTGAATACGGCACAAAGCTTAACCTTGTAACGCTTATTTCATCGGTTCGTGATTACGACAAAATGGAGCTTATCTTCAAGACATATCGCCCCGAACTCGTATTCCACGCTGCCGCTCACAAGCATGTTCCGCTTATGGAAACCGTTCCCGAGGAGGCTGTAAAGAACAACATCTTCGGCACATTCAATGTTGCAACCCTTGCAGAAAAGTACAAGGCAAAGAAGTTTGTTATGATTTCAACCGACAAGGCTGTTAATCCGACAAATGTTATGGGCGCAACAAAGCGTGCGTGCGAGATGATTATTCAGTACAAGGCGCAGCACAGCACCGATACCGAATTTGTAACAACAAGATTCGGTAATGTTCTCGGCTCAAACGGCTCGGTTATTCCGCTGTTTCGCCGTCAGATTGAAAACGGTGCGCCCGTTACCGTAACACATCCCGATATTATCAGATATTTTATGACTATTCCCGAGGCTGTTTCGCTTGTCCTTGAGGCAGGTGCAATGGCAAAGGGCGGTGAGATTTTTGTTCTTGATATGGGTGCTCCCGTCAAGATTACAACCCTTGCCGAGAACCTTATCAGAATGTACGGTAAGGTTCCGTACAAAGATGTTCCGATTATCTTCACGGGACTTCGTCCGGGTGAAAAGCTTTTTGAGGAGCTTCTTATGGACGAAGAAGGTCTTAAGTCAACACAGAACAAGAAAATTTTCATAGGAAATCAAATTAAAATAGACGAAACAGATATGCTGTCAAAGCTTGAGGTTCTCAAAAAGACCGCAGAAAATAATGACAGTGAAAAGACAGTTGAACTTTTGGCAGAACTTGTACCTACTTTTTGCCACAAGGTCAATGATTAACCGAAAAGGAGAAATTTTATGTGCGGTATTGTAGGTTATGTAGGACCTAAGGATTGCAGTGAGGTGCTTGTTAATGCTCTCACAAAGCTTGAATACAGAGGCTATGACTCGGCAGGTATTGCGGTTTTTGATAACGGAGAAATCAAGACCGTAAAGACCAAGGGTAAGCTTCAGGACTTAAAGGATAAGCTTGCAGAGGTCGGCACTCCGAAAGGTCATGTCGGCATAGGTCACACCCGTTGGGCAACCCACGGCGAGCCTTCGGATGTAAACTCACATCCACACAGCGGTACAAGGGTTACAATCGTTCACAACGGTATTATTGAAAACTATATGGAGCTTAAAGACTTCCTCATCTCAAAGGGAAGAACTTTTTTAAGCGACACAGATACAGAGGTTGTTGCTCAGCTCCTCGACTATAAATACAACGGAAATCCTCTTGAAACAATTGACAGCGTAATGGCTGAGCTTAAGGGTTCGTTTGCACTCGGAATTATGTTCAAGGATTTCCCCGACAGAGTTTTTGCGGTTCGTCGTGAAAGTCCTCTTATCGTAGGCGTTGCAGAGGGTGAGTGCTTTATTGCGTCCGATGTTCCCGCAATTCTTCAGTACACAAGGGATTATTATCTTCTTGACCATGATGAAATCGTAACACTTTCACCTGACGGTGTTTCGTTCGTTGACGAACACCTTGATCCGATTGAAAAGGAAATTCAGACAGCCGACTGGGATATGGAGGCTGCCGAAAAGGGCGGTTATCCGCACTTTATGATTAAGGAAATCAACGAACAGCCCGAGGCTATCAGAACAACGATTATGCCGAGAATCAAAGAGGGACTTCCGTTCCTTGAGGAGTGCGGCATCACAACGGAAACAATCAAGAATTTCAAAAATATCACAATCGTTGCCTGCGGTACTGCTATGCATGCAGGTATGGTCGGCAAGTATGTTATTGAGGATATCGCAAGAGTTCCCGTGAATGTTGACATTGCATCCGAGTTCCGTTACAGAAATCCGATTGTAGGCGAGGGCGACCTTGTAATCATCATTTCACAGTCGGGCGAAACAGCCGACAGCCTTGCCGCAATGCGTCTTGCAAAGCAGAAGGGTGCAAAAACTCTTGCAATCGTAAACGCAAAGGGCAGTTCAATTGCCCGTGAGGCGGATATGCTCATCTACACACTTGCAGGTCCCGAAATTTCCGTTCCGTCAACAAAGGCATACATCACACAGCTTTCCGTTATGTATCTCTTTGCCTTTGAGCTTGCTCTTGCAAAGGAAACAATCAGCACAGCCGAGTGCAAACGACTTGTTTCGGCTCTTACAAAAATGCCTGAGGCAGTTCAGTATGTAATCGACAACTGCGAGGATACCTGCAAGTTCGTTGCCACAAAGCTTGTTGCAACCGACAGCTTGCTTTACATAGGCAGAGGTCTTGACTATGCCCTTTCAATGGAGGGTTCGCTCAAGCTCAAAGAGGTTTCGTACATTCACTCGGAAAGCTACGCCGCAGGCGAGTTAAAGCACGGCACGATTTCGCTTATTGACGAGGATGTTCCGGTTATCGCCGTTGCAACTCAGACAGATATTATCCCCAAGACAATCAGCAATGTTGTTGAGGTTAAGTCAAGAGGTGCAAAGGTTATTCTTGTTTGTACAGACGCCTGTGCAAGAGAACTCAAGGACGGTGTTGCGGATTATGTTATCGAAATTCCGCATACAGACGAGCTTCTTATGCCGATTACAGCGGTTGTTCCGCTCCAGATTCTTGCTTATTACACATCAATCAACAGAGGTATTGATCCCGATAAGCCAAAGAACCTTGCTAAGTCGGTTACTGTAGAATAAGATGTGATTTCGTTCGGGAAGAGAGTCCGCAAAATGCGAGGGTTAAGTTGCCCGAACGGCAGTCTTGTTTTTAATTGAAAATTGAAAATTTCGGTTGGCGGTGTGCCACCGCAGTCAATTCGAGAAGATAGTCAGATAAAGAAATTGCATTGATGCCCGATACGGCATTGATGCAATTTTTGTTTTATATGAAAGTGAATGTTTATTTATATAATTTTAATTTGTACAAATCTTTGCGTGGTTATCTGCAGGCGGATAATATCCGTATATACCGAAAATATACAAAAACAGTCGGGCTACAATGTTTTGTATTCTTGCGAATTGTCTTCTCGACCATAATTTTCCATTTTCCATTTTCAATTTTCAATTTTATACACGCTCGGGCATAATATGTTTTAATATTACAAACTATCTACACGAATTGGGAACGGCGGCTCGCCGTGCGGGCGTCCAATGAACGCCCCTACAGATTCCTTACAAAACAAAAATGCATCAGAGCCTTACCGGACATCTGATGCATTTTATTTATCTGACTGTCTTCTCAAATTATTGACGGTTGCACACCGCCGTCCTTAATTTTCAATTTCCCATTTTACATTTTCAATTTATAAACTGGGAACGGCGACTCGCCGTTATTTAAGTGTTTTCATACATTGCTTGAATGTTTCGATTACATACCATGCCTCATCGTCTGTGAGAGTTGAGTTCATCGGGAGGGTGAGCTGGTTTTTGTGCATATTATACGCATTCGGATAATCGGTAATCTTGAAACCACGCTTGCTGTATGCCGAAAGCAACGGCAACGGCTTGAAGTGGACATTGCACATTACGCCGTGGTCAGCCATCATATTATAGAACTTGTTACGGTATTCTGCGTCTTTGCCGATAAATCTTACAAAGTAAAGGTGACCGCTGCTGCGGTGGTTTTCATCGCAGTGATTAAGCACCTGAACAGGCAAATCCTTAAATTCTTCGTTGTAAAGCTTTATAAGCTGATGTCTGCGGTCGAGAATTTTATTGTAGCGTTCAAGCTGAGCCACACCGATTGCGGCAAGCACATCGGTCATATTACACTTGTACTGAGTGTCAACAACATCATATTCCCACGATGCGACTTTGTTTTTTTGATATGCGTCCTTGGTCTGACCGTGAAGCGAGAGAAGCATATACTGCTTGTACATTTCTTCCTCGTCAATTCCGTCATGTGAACGGTGAACAGCCGCACCGCCCTCGGCGGTTGTCATATTTTTTACAGCGTGAAAGCTGAAGTTTGTGAAGTCGGCAATTTCACCGCACATTTTACCGTGCCATTGCGCACCGAATGCGTGAGCGCCGTCAGCCATAACAATAACTCTGCCGAACTTTTCCTGAAGCTCGTTGCGTGGATTGAAAACGCCTTTCTTTCTTTCAACAGCCTCAAAAATACGGTCATAATCGCACACAACACCTGCAAGGTCAACAGGAATGATAACCTTTGTATTGTGGTTGATTGCCGCCTCCATTTTATCGTAGTCCATTTCAAAGCTGCCGCTTTTGCAGTCAACCATAACAGGCTTTGCGCCCACATGGTAGATGATTGATGCGGTTGCCGTGTAGGTGTATGCCGGAACGATAACCTCATCTCCCGGACCGATGCCGAGAATACGCAGAGTAAGTTCGGCACAAGAGGTCTGCGATGAAAGACAGACAGCCTTTTCCGTGTGACATCTTTCTGCAATACGGCTTTCAAAAAGCTTTGTTTCGGGACCTGTTGTAATCCAGCCCGATTTCAGAACCTTTATAACTTCGTCAATTTCTGCCTGAGAAAGGTCAGGCGGCGAAAAGGGAATTTTTCTCATTTTAAATTTCTCCTCAGGTACAGCCGTGCATTAACCACTGCCGTACACAAACTATAGACAAATCTGAAAATATTTACACTCCATTATACAACGCAAGTCATAAAAAGTAAAGTTCAAAAATACCCAAAATATACTCTGAAAATGCGGTTTTGTATGGTGTATGAGCCGTATTGCAGTTGATTTTCAGCTTTTTTCGCTTTCAAATGCTTTCTTTTGCAGATATTTCTTTTTTGTTGCAAGACCGCCTCTTATGTGCCTTTCACTTTTGTTGGTGTCAAGAATTTCCCTCACCTGTCGGTAAAGTGCAGGGTTAAGTACCTTTAGTCGTTGGCTGACATCCTTATGCACGGTGCTTTTGCTCACACCGAACTTTTTTGCCGTACTTCTCACGGTTGCCTTGCTTTCGATTATGTATTCGCCGAGCATTGCCGCTCTTTCTTCTACGATACCTTTCACATACAGCCCTCCTGTCTGTCCTCCTTAGGGGGACATCTGTAATAGATTGTATGTGCAAAAAGCAGATTGTATGACGGTATAGTTTAGTATGTTTTATTGCGTTTTATTGCCGTTTTATTGTGTTTTATCCGTAATTAAACTAAATTTTTGTATAAACAGACAAATTAGTGTTCATAACTTCGGTGTTTATGTGAATTGAATTGTTGTGTCTGTAAATGGTATAATTTAGTTGTAAAAGTCAGAGAAAATCAAAATTTTTTGTGCATTTTGCTTCTTTGGCTTGAGAGGAGAAATACATATGAAAAATATTAAAAAAACAGCGGGTAAATTATTTGCAATGATTCTCACGGTATCGGTTGCAGTATCCTGTGTGGTGTCAACGGGCATTTTTACAGCTTCGGCATACACTGCGCAGAAAGAGGGCAAAATTTTTTATAACAAAGCAATGTACGACAAATACGGTAAGGCTGAAAGCATGGTTCTTAACAGCCTTAAAAATTTTGACGAGGAAATTGATATCAGCAGTCTTAATGTTCCGAGAAGCGATGTTGCGGAATTTTTTAAGGTGCTGACCTTGACTCATCCGGAGCTTTACTATGTGAATCAGGGATTTTCGTACTCCTACTATCCGTCAGAGGATAAGGTTGCGTCAATCTATCCCGAGTACACAATCAGCAAGAGCGAGTATGCAACACAGAAAAAGTCGCTTGATAAAGAAACCGAGAGAATTCTTTCGCTCGTGGACGAGAATATGACCGATTCCGAAAAGGCACTCGTAATTCACGATGAGCTTGCCATTATGAGCGAGTACAGCACATCAGATTACAACAAGGCTGATATATACAATTCACTTGTTGAAAAGACTTCCGTATGTCAGGGCTATGCACTTGCGTATTCCTACATGCTTTCACTTGTCGGAATAGACTCCGAACTTGTTGATTCAAACTCAATGAACCATATGTGGAACAAGGTTCATATCGGCAACGCTTGGTATAATGTTGATGTTACATGGGATGATCCTATTAATGACCGACCGGGACACGCTCAGCATACATACTTCCTTTTGAGTGACAATGCCATTCAGAATCTTCCGTCAAAGCACTATGATTACACAATAAGCTACGGTGCAAATTCGACAAAATATGATAATTACGAAATCCATAATTTCGACACAAGGCTTTGCGAGGTTAACGGTGAATTTTACGGCTTTGTCAACAACAATTCTTCTGCCAACAAGGGTGCATTGTTAAAATACAAGCTTGACAGCAATACATATGAGAAAAAGCTGAAATTGAACGAAAGATGGAGCGCGGGCGGTAATTCCTACTGGATAAATACATTTATGAGCCTTGAAAAATACAACGATACTCTGTATTTTAATACCTCCGACGCCGTGTATTCATACGATGTTGAAACAGGCAGACAGGCAGTTGCCGCATCCGACATCAACGGTGTGTCCGCATCATCAGGCAGGCTTTGCTACGGTATGGTTCTCAAGGGTGACGCAATGTATGTTGCCGTGTCGGATTCTCCGAACAACAAGGCAACTTTGCAGTATGTAAAAAGAGTTGACAAGGGCAACCTTGCAATCGGTATGACAAACTATGTTATGACTGCAAGCACCAATTCAGCCGAAAAGGCATATTACGGTGATGCAAACGGTGACGGCAAAATAAACATTGCCGATGCAACCGCAATTCAGAAAGCAATTGTGGGTATCGTCAATCAGAACGAGATAGAGCGTATAAACTCCGATGTGAACTTTGATTCCGATATTACCGTCATTGATGCAACCACAATTCAGATGTATATTGTAGGGCTTATATAACGGCAAGCCGTTGGCAAATTGAAAATGGAAAATTTAGGACTGCGGTGGCACACCGCAGTCCTTTCGAGAAGATAGTTAGATTAGGAAATTGCATTGATGCCCGATACGGCATTGATGCAATTTTTGCTTTATTTATATAATTTTAATTTGTACAAATCTTTGCGTGGTTATCTACAGGCGTATAATATCCGCACATACAAATTTGCAACAACTTCCATATATACAAAAACGGTCGGGCGACAATGTTTTTCACTCTTGCAAATTGTCTTCCCGACCATAATTTTCCATTTTACATTTTCAATTTTCAATTTTATGCCCGAACCGTACACCGTTACTGTTCAATATCGCTATTGATTTACCCATGCAATTATGCTATAATTTTAAGGATATAGTGTATTAACGGAGGCTTTGGAATGCTGGATTCATATGTTGAAATTGACCTTGACAAAATCGGTGCAAATGCCCGTGCGATAACACAAAAATACAGCGACTACAAATATTTTATTGCCGTTCTCAAGGGTGACGGTTACGGTCACGGTATGGAAGTGGCAAATGAAATGTACAAAAACGGCATTAACTATTTTGCCGTGTCCTCTCTTGAGGAGGCTCAAAGCTTTCGTAAGGTCAACAAGGACGCTCCGCTTTTGTGCCTGCATCCGGTTCATCTTTCGAGAATTGAGGAGGCAAAGCGGCTTAATCTCACCATTGTCGTGAATGAGCTTGACTACCTCAAAAGGTTGCTTGATTTGAACATTGACTGCAATTTCAAGGTTCATCTCCAGATTGATACAGGCTTTAACCGCCTCGGCTTCAAGGATAAGAACGAGGTTAAAACCGCCGTTGATATGATTAACGGTTCAAATTTTGTTCTTGAGGGAATTTACCAGCATTTTGCAACAGCCGGAATTTTTGATCCCCATTGGGACGAGCAGGTCAGAAACTTCAATGAGCTTACATCGCTTATTGATTTGAATAAAATCCCGATTGTCCATATGGGCAGTTCCGTTTCAATGCTTACCCATCCGAAACAGCCTTTTACAACAGGCGTGAGAATGGGCATTGCAATCTACGGCTACAATGTTGCCCCCGATTCTTTTTCAAATTCGCCAAAGGACAAACTCCGCAAAATGCGAAACAATTACTTCATTAAGAAGTACAACATCAGCGAAACATATTTTGATGTAAAGATAGATTTACAGCCGGCCATGAAGATGAAAACCCGTATTCTTCAGCTTAAAAAGGTGAACAAGGGTGAGTGGTTCGGCTACAATGCGTCATATACGGCAGATGAGGATATTATTCTTGCGATTCTTCCTGTCGGCTACAACAACGGCATCGGTCACGCAAATCACGGCAGAAGGGTTGTTATCAACGGCAAAAAATATCCTGTTGTCGGTGAGATGTGTATGAATATGACGGCTGTTAAGGTTGATTCATCGGTAAAAATTGATGACGAGGTAACACTCCTCGGTGACGGCATAACAGTTGGAATGTTCGGCAGAAGTTCGGGTATGGGCAATGCCGAGGCGCTTGTGAATATAGGCAAGAACAATCCGAGATTTTATGTAAAAGACGGTAAGGTTGTAAAGGAGAAGTAAGATGGCAGTTTCGGTACACAAATGGCTTTTGAATAAATTCAGAGATATTAACCACAGCAGAATGGATAAGCACATTGACATTATCGCCAAGAACAGCGGTAAGTCAAAGGCTTATATCAAGTTCGACATAATCCGCAACTTTCTCATCAGAGGCACAGGCTACACGGACTATTTCCGTTGCGATTTCATAAACCTTTCGACTAAAGAGAAAAAAACCTTTGTAACTGCAAAGACTTTCTACAAAATTCTTGAATATCTCAACGATGAGGAATATATCGTTCTTCTTCGTGACAAGCTTGTTTTTGACGAGCTTTTCAAAAAGTATCTCAAAAGAGATTTCATCAACCTTCGCACAGGCAGTAAGGAAGATTTCAGGAAGTTCCTTAACGGCAGAGAAACCGTTTTTGCAAAAGATCCGACAGGCGAGGGCGGTCACGGCATTTCAAAAATCACCGTTGCCGATGTAAAGGACAGCAACAAGCTTTATGATGAACTCAAGGCAAACGGTCAGCTTCTTGTTGAGGAAGCAATCGTTCAGAGCGATGACCTCAACGAAATCAATCCGTGCGTTGTAAATTCATGGCGAGTTGTTACGCTCTATAAGGACGGCAAGGCACATATAATAAATAACGCTCTCCGTATCAATCAGGACGAGTCGAATGTTATCGGCTGTACAAATGACCTCTACCTCAGCCTTGACGCAGACGGCAGAATCGACAGTAATGTAATTGACGACTACGGCAATGTTTATGACAAACACCCGATGACAGGCAAAAAGTTCTCTGAGGTTAAGATTGCAGGCGTTCGAGAGGCTCTTGACATGGTTGTTGAGGCAGCGGAAAAGATTCCGCAGGTGAGATATATCGGTTGGGACATCGCCTTTTCAAAGAACGGTCCCGTTATGGTTGAGGGCAACGAGTACCCGGGCTACGGACTTTTGCAGTTCTATAAACTAAAAGGCAAACGCACAGGCCACCTGAAAGAAATCGCCGATGTCCTCGGTGACGAGATGAATAACATTAAGCTTTGATTATTCAGCAAAAAACTTTATAATAAAAACAAAAACAGCACCGATATGACTGACCCGACCCCCAAAAGTTAGACCTAAAAAATCTAACTTTGGAGGTCGGTATTT
>ERZ791603.1343-NODE-1343-length-18617-cov-3.002317_pt1 | contig 18617 bp, 17 predicted proteins | sample MGYA00509966_ERZ791603 | MGnify/ENA primary metagenome ERZ791603 (study PRJEB30046, sample SAMN00791931) | human gut metagenome | study: EMG produced TPA metagenomics assembly of the A metagenome-wide association study of gut microbiota in type 2...
TCCTGAAGTGTATTATTATTGATTTTCATAATTTTTGTAAAATCGTATTCACTTTTCTGGATTCGCGATATATAGATTTCTCGCGTTTTCCGGGACTTAATGAAAATTTTTAGCGCTTTAAAGCATTCCCTGAAAACTCCGGTTTCTTCAAGCTTTATCGCAGCTTTGAGAGTGGGACTGGAAATTTTTCACAAAAAATGATATGATTACTTAGTAATTGAATATGCGGGTGTAGTTCATCGGTAGAACGCCAGCTTCCCAAGCTGGACAGGAGGGTTCGACTCCCTTCATCCGCTCCATGAAAAGCCAAGGAGGGCCCGACGGGTCCTCTTTTTTCTGTTATATCTATCTCGCAATTGTTCAAAAATAAATTGTTAACTCTTTATTCTTTGAATCTGATGAGAAAATAGGTTTACAATTCTTGTCAGCCCTGGAAAATATACTTTTTCTCAAAGAAATGAGCAAAAGCTGCTCCTTTTCTCCTTACAGAAATTTGACAAAATTTTTCTTGACACTCTTCGGTGATAGATGTACACTACTTTTATAGGAGAGCACTCCTTAGAGCATTTCCATAAGTACATAAGAGCGACAAGGGCGTCCGGCAGAGCAGTGCCGGACGCCCTTCTTCGTGGGGCAGAGCGGTCCGCTTCGTGCGGAAGCTCTGCCCCCTTTTCTTATGTAAAGCTCTGTTTTGCTATAAGGAAAAGTTATCCATTTCTATCAAATCTATCTATTTCATTTACAGGAGGCTTGCAAAATGAGAAAGGAACATGATTTTCTGGGAGAGAAACTCGTACCTGATGAGGTATATTACGGCGTGCAGACGATGAGAGCCATGGAAAATTTCCAGATCACCGGCGCGCAGCTTGACCCGGATTTCATCCAGTCCATGGCTGTCGTCAAAAAAGCTTCCTGCCTGACCAATCTGAAGACAGGACGGATGGATCCCGTAATCGGGGACGCCATCATACGCGCAGCGGATGAAATCATCGAAGGAAAACTGCTCGACCAGTTTCCTTTGGATCCCATCCAGGGCGGCGCCGGCACATCCGTCAATATGAACATGAATGAAGTCCTCTGCAACCGCGCGCTCGAACTACTCGGCTATCCGAAGGGCCGCTATGACATCATTTCACCGAACAACCATGCAAACATGGCGCAGTCGACGAACGATGTCTTCCCGACCTCGATCAAGGTCTGCCTCGTCAGGAAGGCATACCGCCTGATGGATGCGCTTTCTTCCATGGCAAGAGGCTTCGATGAAAAGGGAGAAGCATTCAAGGACGTCATCAAGATGGGACGCACGCACCTCCAGGACGCTGTGCCGATCACCCTTGGCGAGGAAATGGATTCGTATGCCGTTGCCGTGCGCCGCGGGATCCGCCGCATTTCCCTTTCCCTTTCTTCTCTGGAAGCGCTCAACATGGGAGGCACCGCCGTCGGCACCGGGCTCAATGCAGAACCGGAATACATCCGCCTCTTCCCGGAAATCCTTTCCCGGCTGACCGGCTTTTCCTTCAAGACAGCGGACAACCTGATCGACACGACGAATACGACAGACTGCTTTGCCGATGTCTCCGGCGCGCTCAAGGTCGTTTCCCTTTCCCTCATCAAGATTGCCAATGACATCCGTCTCATGGCATCCGGCCCGCGCTGCGGCCTCAATGAACTGAAGGTGCCCGCCCGCCAGCCCGGTTCCTCGATCATGCCAGGCAAAGTCAATCCGGTCATTGCCGAAGTCCTCGACCAGACCTGCTACCAGGTCATTGGGAATGACCTTACCCTGACACTGGCCGTCGAAAACGGGCAGCTCGAACTGAACGTCATGGAGCCGGTCCTTTCCTTCAACCTTTTCCACTCCTTCCTCTACCTCACGAATGCAGTCACCACATTCACTGAGAAACTGCTGAAGGACCTCGAGGCGGATGAAGAGCAGTGCAAGAGCTGGGTCGACCACAGCGTCGGCGTCATCACAGCGCTCCTCCCGCATATCGGCTACGAAAAGTGCGCCGCGACTGCGAGGGAAGCTTACACGACAGGACGGCCCGTGCGGGAAATCCTCCTTGCAAGGAAGCTCCTCTCTGAAAGCGCGATCCAGAAAATTCTCTCGCCCTATGAGATGACCCATCCGGGCATCGCAGGTGGCAAGGACGCGCTGGCCCGGTAAGACTTACGAATCATTGATTCATCGTATATAATAGAATAAGAATAAGATAAAGGAATGTGGATGAAGAGTTCTTCTTTCACATTCTTTTATTGTGTATCGTGCATTACGGTTTGCACTTTTGAACGAAAGTCATTAAAATAATAACCATACTTCCGAAAGAGACAAGAAAAGAGGGGAATTCATGAAACTACGCGATAATCACCATATCGTACTGACCACGCCGGACATCGACCGGTGTCTCCGCTTTTATCATGATGTCCTTTCCATGGAAGCGCATGAAAAAGACGGGCAAATCTGCCTATACTTCGGTTCCTGTGAAATCACGCTGAAAGAAGGACTGACGGACTTTGCTCCGAGCGCTGTGCGCATAGGCATCATCAATCTCTGCCTCATCACGGACGATCCGATGGAAGACGTGCTCCGCGAGCTGGAAGAACGCCATGCACCGCTTGTGACCGGCATCGTCGATAGAAACGGCGCCCGCGGACCGATGAAGAGCATCTACCTCATCGACCCGGATGGAAATTTCATAGAAATCGCACGCTATGCGGACAAGACGCTCCGCAAGAAGCCGCACTTTATAGATGAGGACGAGCTCGCAAGCGAATGAGCCCGTCCTGTTTTATTGGGAAAGGAACACTATGACACCTCATCAGGCCAATCTGTTTTTCATTGCCGAATACGTCCTCACCATCCTGATCCTCGCCTTCTCGGCATACAGGAAGAACGCATTCGACTGGAGAAAGACCATACGAAGGAAAACATTCATCAAAAGGATGCTCTTCCTTATCCCCGTCGCCCTCATTGCCATCGGCATCATGACAGCGGCTTATCTGCTCCAGCTGCCGCAGATGACGACGCTCGTCATCATCACAGGCGCGCAGCTCTTCCTGACGCTCATTGCGAACGTCATCCTCTTCTCCTCCTGGTTCCAGCGCTACCGCGTCTACCCCAGGGGAAAGGAACTCGCCGCCGTCGTCGTCCTGATGTACGCCGTCGCCGACCTCTTCATGCCCTCAGGCATCAAGTACGGCGTCCTCGTCGTGGGCATCCTCGTCGGCTGCCTCCTTCCGGACTCATGGAAAGTAGACGACTAAAAATCCCCATCATCTGCAAAAAAGCATCTCCTCAAAACGCGCAGCTGCCGCGCCGGGGAGATGCTTTTGTCTTTGATAATACACATAAAAAAGTACCTCGTCGCCAACGCGTAGCGAATAACGCGTCTATGGTGACAGAGGTGCCTTTTGAAGTCAGTATAAAAGAAATGGTGACAAATATCAAGAGACCATTTTACTGGATGACGTAGGTGCCGTTGTCTTCGAGGGTGCCTTTGAGACCGAAGAGGGCAGCTGCTTCGTTGGCATTAACGTAGAGGGAGCCGCCTTTGGAGATGCCCGGTGCTCTTCCGTACTTGGTCCTGACCTGCTGCCAGTTCGGGGACCATTCGGCACGGACGCCTGCCGCATTGGCGACGGGCATGACGGGGATGTAGACAGCGCCGTCTTTGCCGAGGGCCTTGTCGGAAAGCTTCGTTCCTTTGACGTAAAGGTCGTAGACTTTGGCGACGTAGTTCGGCTGGCCGTCGGAGGATTCGATGGCTTCCCTGACCTGGTCCTCATTCACGAAAGCAGAGGCGCCGTAAGGAGCGAGCTTATTTTCGATATCCTTGACGGTCAGCGGTTCTCTGTGGTAACCGTCGGGATAGACGTAGTAGGTCAGCGTCTTGTCCGGCTGCACGTGGATGACGACGCGTTCGTAGATGATGTCGACGGGAATGCCTTTGACAATGTGCGCATAAAGGTCTTCGACGTCTTTTTCATTGAGGCGGACGCAGCCATGGGACGCATAGGTGCCGATGGCAGAGGGGACGTTTGTCCCGTGGATGCCGTAGTTGCCGCCGATGCCGATCCAGCGGTAGCCGATCGGGCAGTCAGGGCCGGATGGGATTTCCACTTCCGGATGGTCCGGATCGATCCATGTCGGATTGATTTCCATATCGACGACTTTTCTTCTGCCGACAGGCGTCGGAGAGTCAGGCTTGCCTGGAGCGACCGGGTACATGCGGATGCCCACGTCTCCCTGATAGAGCGTCAGGAGGCGGCTGGCAAGGTTGATTTCTATGCGCTTGTCTTCAAAGGCAGGCTTCTTCTTTCCTTCCTTTTCGGTCGTTTCTGCCTTGGTCTCTGCCTTGGCCGGCGTGATTTTGACCTGGACAGGCGCTTCTTTTTCAGGCTCTGCCTTCACTGTCTCTGCGGCAGGCGCGCTGGATGTGATCGTAACAATGGGAGCCGGCGCTTGCTTCCCCTTACTGGATGCCGGAGTCTTGGCCTCAATCCCGATGACGGGCGAGAGCGCGATCACGATCGATGCGGCCAGAATGATTTTCTTCAGCAATGCAATTTCCCCTTTTTATGAAAACCCTTCCCGGGTATAAAGAAACGGATGGATTCCATGTCTTGCGACATATTGACAGGATACCGCAAAGGCGGCCCCGTGTCAAAGGAATGCATCCGTTATTTTTCTGTCAGAAATGAGGCCCTCCCGCGTGGCGTTTCTCACGCTCGCCGGTAAGCTCCTCAAGAAGGTTCGGCGGTGTTTCACTCTTCCACACCCAGTCAGGCGCTGCTTCTCCAGCCCTTTCCTTCGCCGCTTTCAGGTCGTAGTAGACCTGCCACTTGGCTTCGACGAGTTCATGGCCGGCCTGGCGCAGGAGGTAGGCCGGATGGAAGGTCGGCATGACGGGTATCCCGTGGTAGTCGATCCAGTGTCCGCGCGAACGGACGATGCCCGCGTCTCTTCCCAGAAAGAAACGGAGGGCGACTTTGCCAAGGCCGATGATGACCTTCGGCTTTACTTGCCGGATTTCTTCAGCAAGCCATATGGATCCGCAGAAATGGCCTTCCTCGATCGTCGGCGTGCGGTTGCCGCGCGGGCGGCACTTCACGATATTCGTCACATAGACATGGTCGCGCGTGATGCCGACGGAGGCGAGAGCTTTGTCGAGGAGCTGTCCCGACGGACCAATCAGGGGTCCGCCGTAATCATCTTCCACACGCCCGGGGCCCTCCCCGACGATCATGAGCGGAGCATCGGCCGGGCCTGTCGAAAGGACGGGGCCGAGGCCTCCCTCATCACGGAGATGGCAGCGATGGCAGGCTTCGATGGCGCGTTTGATTTCCTCATGCGACGCATACGACATCTGCCTTTCCCTTGCCAGGCGGTCTTCGGGATCCTCATGTCCGAATAAATCCATAATATTTCCCTCTTTCCAAGGTCAGGATCACTGCATATCGGGCGGCGGTTCCTGATTCGTGATTTCATAAAACAGCGTGAACTGGCCGGCGAAGTGGAGCTTCACAGTGTCGACCGGACCGTTTCTGTTCTTGGCCAGGATGATTTCCGTTTCATTCTTTCTCGGGTCATCATCCTCGATTTCACGGTTGTAGTACGCTTCGCGGTAAAGGAAGCTGACCATATCGGCATCCTGTTCCAGAGATCCGGATTCACGGAGGTCGGAGAGGAACGGCCTGTGGTCCTGACGCGCTTCGACGCTTCGGGAAAGCTGGGAAAGCGCGATGACAGGGACATTCAGCTCACGGGCAAGGCTCTTCAACGATCGGGAAATCTCGGAAATTTCCTGCTGGCGGTTATCCCCGCTTCTTGCGGCGCTCTTGGCCTGCATCAGCTGGAGGTAGTCGATCATGATGATGTCGAGCCCCTGCTCGGCCTTGAGGCGGCGGCACTTGGAGCGGATCTCGGAGACCGAGACGCCCGGCGTGTCGTCGATATACAGCGGCGCATCCATGAGGACGCTGGCTGCATTGGCGAGCTGGTCCCATTCCTTCTGCGTGGAAATGCGGCCGGTGCGGAGCTTGGCACTGTCGATCAGGGCCGTGGAGCAGAGAAGTCTCTGCACGAGCTGCTCTCGGGACATTTCCAGAGAGAAGAAGGCAACATGCTTGTGCGCCGAGGAAATACTCATATTCTTTGCCATATTGAGGACGAAGGCCGTCTTACCCATGGACGGGCGGGCAGCGACGATGATGAAGTCGCCCTTCTGGAAGCCGCTCGTCAGAGCATCCAGGGACGGGAAGCCCGTCGCAATGCCTGTGATCGTTTCCTTATTGCGGAACTTTCTGGAAATTTCTTCCAGCTCGTTCTGCACGGCTTCCCCAATCGGCGTGAAGTCGCTCTTTCTTTCATCCCTCGTGACTTCGAGGATGGACTTTTCCGCATTGTCCGTGATGTCTTCGACCGCATCCTGCTCGGAATACGCTTCCTCGGCAATGATGCCGGCCGCATCGATCAGGCGGCGCAGCTTGGCCTTGCCTGCCACGATATCGGCATGGCGGTCGACGGACTTCGGGGAGATGACATTCATGGGGAGTTCATTGATGTAAAGAACGCCGCCCACATCGTCGAGGCGCCCCATGCGCTTCAATTCTTCCGTGACCGTCAGGATATCCGCCGGCTCGCCCCTGTGGGACAAGTTCAGGATCGCCTTGAAAATGACGGCATCCGCCTCGCGGTAGAAATCCTCCGGCGTCAGCTTGTCCTCTGCCATAAGGATCGCATCCTTGTCGAGGAGCATAGCGCCCAGGACGGACTTCTCCGCATCCACATTCTGCGGCGGGACGCGGGACAGGATCATCGAGCTCGTGTCCGGCTTCGGTTCACGCCGAAAGTCTCCCTGGCCGCGTTTTTTTGTATCTGCCAAACCAATTCCTCCTTATACCTGCAAAGGCTCCTCGCCTGCCGTCTTGGGTGTCCTGACAAGCATCTTGTCGAGTACTTCCCGGATATTCTTCACCGGCGTGACGGTCAGGCCCAGGTGCCCTTCCTCGATATCCGAACGGTTTCCCTCCGGAATAAGGATGCCCTTCATGCCCGCCTGACGCGCGCCGAATGCTTTTTCATACACGCCGCCGACCGGCTTCACTTCGCCGGAGAGGGAAATTTCCCCTGTCACAGCATAGTCCTGCCGGAGCGGTATCTTTTCCACGGCTGAAATGATCGCCGCCGTGATGGCGCTGCCCGCCGAGGGGCCGTCTATATTTCCGCCGCCCACGATATTGACGTGGAGGTCGTAATCGGAAAGGACCTTGTCCGTGAGCTCGCGCACCACCGATGCCGCCGTTGCGACGGAATCCTTGGCCATGGAACCGGCCGTTTCATTGAAATGGATCGTCCCTTTTCCTTCTTCCCTTGCCGGGAATGCGGTCGCTTCGATTTCGACCGTGCTTCCCCAGTACCCTGCAACGCCAAGGCCGTAAATATGGCCGACCCTCGGCACGTCGCTTGCCACCTTGTCATACCACGGGGAGAGGCGGGATGCCATCGCTGTCTTCTTCATGAGATCGAGCGTGATGACAGGCGCATCGGCGCTCCCCTTCTCATAGACGGCAAGCCCGTAGGCATCCGCCAGAAGGGACACGGCCTTTCTGCCTTCCATCGTGTACTCGCAGATGAGGCGGGCGACGCCGTCGTCCAAGTGCACCTTCAGCTTCTCGGCTGCATGATTGACGATTTCAATGACATGCTCCGGCTGGAGCGGGTCGAAGAAAACTTCTGCGCAGCGCGAGCGGATCGCCGGATTGATTTCCGACGGGTCCCTTGTCGTAGCACCGATCAGGATGAAATCTGCCGGTGCGCCTTCCTTGAAAAGTTTCCTGATATATTCCGGGATGCCCGGCGCATCTTCATCATAGTAAGCCGATTCGAAATGAACCCTCTTGTCTTCGAGCACCTTGAGGAGCTTATTCAGCATCATCGGATCGAGTTCGCCGATTTCATCAATGAAAAGGACGCCGCCATGCGCATCCGTCACAAGGCCGGGCTTTGGTTCCGGGATGCCTTCATCCGCCAGATCCCTCTGCGCGCCCTGATAGATCGGATCATGGACAGAACCGATCAATGGGTTCGTCATGTCCCGGCTGTCCCAGCGGAGCGTTGTGCCGTCGCATTCGACAAATGGCGCATTCTCGCCAAAGGCCGTGAAAGGAAGCTTCTTCGCTTCGTCCAGGACCAGCCTTGCCGCCGTCGTCTTGCCGACACCCGGAGGCCCGTAAAGGATGAGGTGCTGCGGATACGGGGATGCGATGCGGGAAGCCAGCGCCTTCACGGCACGGTCCTGCCCCACGATTTCAGATAAGCTCTGCGGACGGACGACCTGCATAACCGTGGAAGTCAGCTTCACCTTGTCCATCGCCTCGAGCTTTTCCATCTTCTTCCTGTTCGCAGGAGACTCGCCCTCGCCCATTTCTTCTTCAATGATTTCCTGACGGATCTCATTCACATATTCCTGATGACGTTCGTCCAGACGATCAGCGATCTTTTCCTCGAGCTGCTTTTCCACCGCCTGGCGCGCCAGCATTTCTGCCAGCTTGTCCTCCAGTTTATCCAGGATGGCGGGGATCTCATCGTCAGCTGGCTGGTGCGTGTATTCGCGGCTCTCCAGGATGAGCCGCTCCATTCCGATCAGCCGGATTCGCGGATTCTCGTCATGAATATATTTCAAAGCGTTGAACCGGCTCGCCTGCACGATGATCTGTTCCGATCCGACAGCGCTGGCGTAAATGCTGTAAATCGCATTGATCTGGCGGTTCAGATCCTCATCGGAAATCCCGCTTCCATCGACGCGGTTCAAAAGCCGGCCCAGCAAATCTTTCACATCTTCCATCTTGGTATCCCCCCATTCTTTCAGCCGCATGCTGCGACCTCTTCCTACTATTTTACACCATAAGGGAGCATCTATGCATCTATTGTCAAATCTGCCCTCTTCCTATAAGATAAGGGAAACAAGGAGGCCTCATGGAACCACATTTCATAGACAACGAAGAAAGACAGCGCCTTCGCGCGAAAATAGAAAAGGAAGTCAGCGCCATGGGCTACCCTCCCGAATTCGGCACCGCCCTCGCCGCCGGACTTGGCACCGAACGCGCCATGGGAAAAATGCTCCACTACCTCACCCATGCCGACATGCCGAGCATGGAAGAAATCGCCGACGAAATGGTCGCCATCTGCGACGACCGCTCCTTCTGGCGCGAAAAGAAAGAAGCGGAATTCTATCAGAACAAGTACAACGAAATGCTCTGGCAGAGCAAATTCGAAGACGATGAAGATGAATAAGAAACAGGAAATAGAAAATAGGAAAGGACTGCGGGAATGATTGCTCATCCTGCAGTCCTTTTTGCTTGCCTTATTTCCCTATTTCCTTATGCATCATGGATGACGAGGAGGGATTTGATGGCTTCTCTTCTGTCCATGGCATCGTATGCTTCCTGGATCTGATCGAGGGTGAATCTCTTGGTGAAGACTTTTCCTGGATGGATGGTGCCGTTCAGGACGGCGGGGAGAAGGATGTTTCTTACATAGGTCGTGACTGGTGCGACGCCGCCTCTAAGTCCTACGTTCTTCCAGAAGAGGATGGAGGTATCGACGTCTTCTCCATGCGGTACGCCTACGCGTCCTACGATGACTCCCGGGCGGCATACTTTGGCTGCTGTATCAAGCGAGAGCTGTGTGCCTACGCATTCAAGGGCAGCGTCGGCGCCGGATCCGTGGGTCATCGCCATGACTTTGGCGACAGCTTCATCGCCTCTTTCTGCGACGATGTCTGTTGCACCGAATTCAAGGGCGAGTTCCTGGCGGTCTACGTGGCGGCTCATGGCAATGATGCGCTTGGCTCCGCGCATTCTGGCGGCAATGACGCCGCAGAGGCCGACAGCGCCGTCACCCATGACGACGACGGTATCCCCTTCCTTCACTTCAGCCGAAGCGGCGGCATGGTAGCCGGTCGCCATGACATCGGCCAGTGTCAGGAAGGAATTGAGGTCGGCATCGGTGTAGTCCGAAGCTTCGCCCGGTACTTTGATCAGGGCCCAGCCCGCATTCTTGAAGCGGACATATTCTGCCTGATACCCTGCATTCATTTCCTGCGGCGCATTGAGGCAGTTGCCGTCAAAGCCGGCCTGGCACGCAGCGCACCAGCCGCAGCCGTGGGTGAATGAAGCGATGACGAAATCGCCTTTCTTGACCGTCGTGACAGCGCTTCCGACTTCTTCGACGACGCCGATGGCTTCATGACCCGTGAAGCTTCCATGCGGACGCGGATTGATGCCGCGGAACCACCAGAGGTCCGAACCTCAGACGCATGCACGCAGCACGCGGATCACGGCTACATTCTCGCCTTCTACCTTCGGGATCGGCACTTCATTATTGACCTCGACACGTCCTGGTTCTACAAATACTCCTGCTTTCATGTCTATTCCCCCCTTACCGGCATTCCTGCCGTAACAAATGCATTCCTTCCTACCTTAAGTATAAAAAGAAAAGACAGCCGAATCAATTCAAATCCGGCCATCTTTCTATAAGAAAAACTTATGAAATTCTATATTCCTTCATCTTTCCGAATAGCAGCAAGGAGTCCTCTGCATCCGTCCAGAATATCCCGGTACGTTTCCTTGAAATCTCCCGTGTACCAGGGATCGGCAACCTCGCCGGGCCTGTCCGTGTAATCCATCAGGAGGTGCAGCTTTTCCTTCCGACCGCCCGTCAGAAGAAGCAGGTGTCGCCAGTTCTCCTCATCCATCCCGATGATGATATCATTTTCCTCATAATCCGCCTTCGTCATGCGGCGGGCTTTCCTCTTCTCGAAAGGCACGCCCATTGCCGTCAGCATCCTCTTGGCTGGCGGGTACATATCATTTCCTATTTCCTCCGACGTCATAGCAGCTGAGGAAACGAAAATTTCCTGAGAAAGCCCTGCCTTCTCCACCAGATCCTTCATGATGAATTCCGCCATCGGCGAACGGCAGATATTGCCGTGGCAGATAAAAAGCACGCGGTACATAGTTCCTCCTTTTGGCGGATTTCCGCCTGACTTTTTTTCTTCCAATATACCACATTTATACTACATTTTTAGATAGTATAGTAAAGATGGTACAGTAATTGCCCATCTCCTTCGATTTATCCATAACTCCTATAATAATATTATATAGCACCAATTACATTTTTTATGGTATCCTTTAGTTGTTGATAGAGATATTTGAATTACCCGACATACCCCCGTATGCAGGTCCGGGACGTCTCTCTCCCGGCATAGACAATCCCCCATGCAGGAAATCCATTCGGTTTCCATCGGGTTCATCACGGCTGCATCTGGCCGGAGCTCTGGAGGGAGGAGGGATGAAAGAAAGGTTCCTTCCCATCCCCAGGTTTCGCAGGCAAGGCCCCCACCTTCCTGTATTCAGCCATTGCCGCGCATGAAATCGTTTCAACTTTCTTCTATTGAAGAGGCCGGAGACCTTTCCGCTTATGATTGTGTTTTCCTTGGTTTCTGGATCGAGGGAGGGACGGCTTGCGAAGAAGCGGAGAACGTGCTTCGCCATTTGACGAACCGTCACATATTCCTCTTTGTCACGCTGGCAGCCGACCCGGAATCGGCGCACGCCATCGCCAGCATGCAAAATACCAAAAACCTTCTCCCCTCGGACAGTTTCCCGAAAGGAACCTTCCTCTGCCGGGGAGCCGTATCGAAAGAGACGGTACGGAAAATGTTTGAAAAATATCCATTCGGAAATACGGAGACGAGAATCCTGAGTGAGTGCTGCCTCCTCTCAGGTTCAGCGAGGCATCCGAATGATGAGGATTTGGCCAAGGTCGAAACTTTTGCAAGGGTCATGTACCAGCATCTCAAGGATCAGTAAAAAGGAGGGAGAAATGAATCGATTCTTCCTTCTGAAAATGAAAAGGATGTACAGCGGGAAATCCCATGTACATCCTTTTTTGGTGTCTCAATTATTTTCTTTTGCTTTTTCGATGGCCTTCAGGAGGAATGCCATGTTTTCTCCGAGGTTCTGCATGTTGGCCATGCCTCCTTTGTCTTTTTCGACTTCGCCCGGGAGTCTTCCGTAGGCCATGTTCCAGTAGGTCGATCCTGCCACGACCATTTCATGGTTCAGGAAGAAATGATTCATGGTATCGATGGCCTGCAGGGGGCCGGCTCTTCTGGCAGCGGCGACGGCGGCGCCTACTTTGTGTTTCACGAGGCCCGGGTTCAGGTCGCAGACGACGGCCGCTCTTTCGAGGAATGCCTGCATGTTGGCGGATACATTGGCGGAATAGGACGGGGAGCCCAGAAGCACGCCGTCTGCTTCTTTCATTTTTTCGAAGACTTCGCGGAAGCAGTCGTTCTTATGGACGCAGTTTCCTCTTCCTGCGCATGCCCAGCACGCTTTGCACGGCTCTATGACGGTCCCGGAGAACTGGACGAGCTCGGTCTCGATGCCTTCCTTCTCAAGGGCTTCGAAGACCTTCCGCATCATGATTGCTGTGTTTCCGTTCTTTCTTGCGCTTGCACAGATGCCCAGTACTTTCATCATGCCATCTCCTTTTCCCATTCACGAAGCGTGGAAATGCCGGCTTTATCCGCCAGACTTTCCAGGCTGCTGATTTCATCTCCGGTCAGATGGATGTCCGCCATCTTTGCGGCTTCTTCTACCTGATAGACTTTCGTCACGCCGATAATCGGAAGTGTCCCTTTGGCAATCGCTTATGCGCCGGCGATCTGGGATGGCTTTGCTCCATGCGCCTTTCCGATTTCTCTCAATGCTTCGACGAGTTTCCCGATTTCCTTCCAGTACGAATTGTAGGAATTGCCGCGCCCTGTTCCTTCAGGAAATGGATGTGCTTCGTTGTACCTTCCGGAGAGCGCGCCCTGCTCCAATACCATGTAGGAGAAGAATGTGATGCCATGCTCTTTGCAGTAATCCAGGATGCCTGCTTTTTCGGAGGAGCGGTGCAGGAGACTGTAATGGTTCTGGATGGCGGAAATGGAAAGTCCGCCTTCTGCCAGGATTTCCTGCGCTCTCTTGATTTCAGCAAGGTTATGATTGGAAACGCCGATTTTCCTGATCTTTCCGCTCTTGGCGAGAGGAATGAGGTCCTTCGTCCAGCGTTCGACGTCCATCGGGTTGTGGATCCAGTAGATATCCACGTAGTCCGTGTGAAGACGGGAGAGGCTTCCCTCCAGCATCTTTTCCATGGCGTCATCCCCGGGGCCTGCAATCTGCGGGGTGAATTTCGTGGAAATGAGGACATCTTCTCTTGGCACATCCTTCACGAAATTGCCCAGGATTCTTTCGGACGTTCCTTCTCCGTAGTCGGCTGCTGTGTCCCAGAGGGTCAGTCCTTTTTCCATGGCTTTATCAAAAACGGGACGGAGGTCGTCCTCGAAGTAGTGATTTCCGAAAACCTGGTCTCCGCCAGCCATGCCGGTGCCCCAGGACCATGCGCCCAGTGCGAGGGGCGGTAATTTCTTTTCTGTCATGTCGTTCACCTTCCATATTTCACTTAGGACTTTATTCTACTCATTTCCGCGAGATATTTAAAATACTCTTTAATTATCCCTAGATATTCATATTTCAAATATCTTCTCTTTCCTGTACAATAAAGAAATAAGGAGGTGTTCCATGGAAATCCGTGTATTACGATACTTTCTGGAAGTGGCGAGGGAAGAGAATATCACAAAGGCGGCGGCTTTTCTCCACGTGTCGCAGCCGACGCTGTCCCGGCAGCTGAAGGAACTGGAGGAGGAACTGGGCCGGCCTCTTTTCGTCAGGAGCAGCCACCGCATCCATCTGACGGATGAAGGACAGCTTCTCCGGAAACGCGCGGAGGACATCCTCGACATGGTAGACAAGATCGCTGGATGAAATCACCGGCGGCTACATCCGCATGGGGGGCGCGGAATCGTCCGGGCTGTCCTTTTTCATGCATGCGGCGCGCGCTGTGCAGAAGCGCTACCCGAATATCCATTTCCATTTCTACAGCAGTGGGACGGATGCCGTGACGGAGCGCATCGACAAGGGTCTCCTCGACATGGCCGTCATCGTGCAGAGCGCCGATCTTTCCAAGTACAACTGCATCACTGTCCCCTACAAGGACCGCTGGGGAATCCTTGCCAGGGACGATGATCCGCTGGCCGGGAAATCCTGCATCACGCTCGATGAATTGAAAGACCTTCCTCTCATCGTCTCCCGTCAGGGCATGCAGGAAGAACTGCTCTCCTGGTTCGGGGAAGAAACACCCCGCCTCCACATCGCGGCGACGTATGATCTTCTTTTCAATACGACGCTCATGGTGAAGGAGGGACTGGGCTACCCCATCGGTTTTGACAATCTTGTCCATACGGGAAAAGGAAGCGGCCTCGTCTTCATCCCGCTCTCCCCCGAGCTATCCTCACCCATGCATGTCATATGGAAGAAATACCAGGCATTCACGCCGGCGTCAAAGATACTGCTGGAAGAGCTGGAGAAGGAGCTGAGGTGAGGGGGAGAAAAACCTTTGAGGATTGGAAAACCGTAAAACCAGCCTTCGGCTGTGGTAATCAACCCTTTTGAAAACCATAAAACCAAGGCTTTGCCTTGAGGAAATGCAACTCATCCGCCCCGTACACTAACTTATGAGACATTTGTGTTGCTACCGCTACTGTCAACTGGTATACGGCGCACCTTCCCTTCCAGGGCAAGGTCAAGGGCATTCTTCCCCGTCTGGGAAGGCGAGTATAGAAACCCATATAAAAAAGATGCACAGCGTTTTGTTGTGCATCTCTTTTTTTGTTTCTTTTATCTTCTGCCTGGTTTTCTGAATCCGGGTCTTGGGGGTCTCGGGCCTTTGGGGCCTTTGCCTTCCTGTGCTTTGGCGATGGCTTCCTGGGCTTCGCCGCCTTTGCCCAGACGGCCGGTCTGGACGGAGGTTTTCTTGGCTGTCATGTACCATACGTGGAGTTTGTCTGTCTTGCCTTCTTTGATGCCCTTGGCTGTGGGATCGTTCGGGTAGAGTTTCACGTAGTTGGACATCGATTTCTTCGCGTTTTTCTTGTCATCAGAGGAGACGAGTTCGATGTCCATCGCCAGTTTGATGAGGAATACGAGAAGAAGGAAGGGGTAGACGGCCAGGATGTAGATGTCCTCTACGTAGGCAAGGCCGATCATGACGAGAGCGCCTACGATGCTGAATACGCAGACGGCTGCTTTCAGCGTGAGGGATTTCCTGAACATCGGCTCCATAGCGGAGAGCCAGATGTTGCCGTTGGATTTGTAGTAGTGCAGGAATTCCTGGTTCTTGAAGTTTTTATCGCGGCTGTGGGCTGCGACGATCTGATCCACGATGTTCGTCACGTTCTTCTTCATCTGCAGCATGCGGTAGTTCAGAACGAAAAGGACGGTCGTGAGGATAATGACAAGAATGACTGTCAAATTCATGAATGGTGCTCCTTCTTTGGCTTTAGGTGTGAGAAATCCGCCCGCGTTGGCAGGCGGATCCTCATAAGCCTTCAGCTTTTTGATTAAAGTCCGAATCTGGCAAAGATTTCATCGACATGGACGAGCATCGGCTTGTAGTCGAAGCATGCCTTGATTTCTTCTTCGTTCAGATACTTTCTGACGTCTTCGTCTTTGCAGAGGTTTTCATAGAAGTCTTCACCCTGCAGCCAGCGTTTCATAGCGTTTCTCTGTACCCAGCGGTAAGCGGTGTCTCTGTAAGCGCCTTTGGCAACGAGGGCCAGGAGTACTCTCGGGCTGTAAATGAGGCCGCCGGTGAGGTTCAGGTCAGCCATCATCTTTTCCGGATAAACGAGGAGCTTGTCGATCAGGCTGGTCGTCTGGTCCAGGATGTAGTCAAGAGCGATGGTAGCATCCGGAATGATGACACGTTCTACGGAAGAGTGGGAAATATCTCTTTCATGCCAGAGCGGAATGTCTTCGAATGCCGGTACGCTGTAGCCTTGGATGACTCTTGCCATGCCGCAGATTCTTTCAGATTTGACCGGGTTTCTCTTATGTGGCATTGCGGAGGAGCCTTTCTGTTTCGGGCTGAAGTATTCTTCTGCTTCTCTGACTTCGGTTCTCTGCAGGTGGCGGACTTCCAGAGCGATCTGGGAAAGAACGCCTGCAATGACGCCGAGGGTGGAGATGTATTCAGCATGGTGATCGCGCTGAACGACCTGGGTAGCTACGACTTCAGGAGTGAGGCCGAGTTTCTGGCATACGTAGGTTTCTACGAATGGATCGATATCCGCATAGGTGCCAACGGCGCCGGAGAGTTTGCCGACTGCCATTTCTTCAGCAGCACGTTTCATTCTTTCGATGTTGCGGAGGGTTTCGGAGTACCAGAGCAGAATTTTCAGGCCGAAGGTGGTCGGTTCAGCATGGACACCGTGCGTTCTGCCGATGGTTGGTGTGTACTTGAATTCCACAGCTCTTCTCTTCAGAACTTCTGCAAGTTTTTCCAGATCGGCAATGAGGACCTGGGATGCCTGTTTGATCTGGACATTGAGTCCGGTATCCTTGACATCGGTGGAGGTCAGGCCCATGTGGATGTACTTGGCTTCATCGCCTACGTATTCGCCAACGTTTGTCAGGAAAGCAATGATGTCATGGTTGATTTCATGGTCGATTTCATGAATGCGGTCTACGTCGAAGTTTGCCTTTTCCTTGATGACCTTTACTGCTTCTTCAGGAATGCGGCCCAGTTTCGCGTTTGCTTCGCAGGCTGCGATCTCGACATCCAGCATTGTCTGCCATTCATTTCTTTCGTCCCAAATCTTGCCCATTTCAGGGCGTGTGTACCTTGGAATCATTTAAATATCCCCTTTCGGTTGACCAATGCGGGCGCAAATTTCACGACCCACGACTACGCCGGCTGCGGAGGCCTGTGCAAGACCCCTGGTGATGCCGGCTCCATCACCAATAGCAAAGAAATTAGGAATCACTGTTTCAAGCTTGTTTGACAGCTCGATCCGGGAGGAATAGAACTTCACTTCCACGCCATAGAGAAGCGTGTGGCGTGAATTGGCTCCCGGCGCTACCTTATCCAGCGCTTCGAACATCCCCATAATATCCTTTAAGAAGCGATATGGCAAGACCAAAGATAAATCTCCCGGTGCAGCAGATGGCATTGTCGGCTGGACAAGGCCTCTCCTGATGCGTTCCGGCGTCGAACGGCGTCCGTCGCGAAGGTCGCCCAGACGCTGTACGATCGGGCCGCCGCCCAGCATATTGGCAAGGGATGCGATGTACTTGCCGTATTCGATCGGTTCATGGAAAGGTTCGGTGAACTGCTTGGAAACAAGGATCGCAAAGTTTGTATTCTGGCTCTTCTTATTCGCATAAGAATGGCCATTGACCGTCATGAGGCCATTGTTATTTTCCGTGACGACGAAGCCGTACGGGTTCATGCAGAAGGTGCGGACGAGATCCTGATATTTTTCGGTCTTGTAGACGATCTTGCTCTCGTACAGCTCGTCGGTCAGGTGCTTGAAAATTTCGGCGGGCAGCTCGACGCGCACGCCGATGTCGACACGGTTGGACTTGGTCTCGATGGCGAGGTCCTTACAGACACTCTCCATCCACTTGCTGCCGCTGCGGCCGACGGAGATGATGCACTGGCTGCAAGTGTGGCTGCCGGAGTCGGTGACGATCTCGTAGCCGCCGTCCTTGGCCAGGACCTTGCGCACGGGGGTGCGGAAGTGGAAATCGACCTTCGGCTCGAGCTCGGCAAAGAGGTTTTTCAGCACGACGAAGTTGATATCTGTGCCGAGATGGCGGACGGAGGCGTCGAGCAGGTGGAGGCCGCACTGCAGGCATCTGGTCTTGAAGGCGCTGTTGGCCGTGGAATAGAGCTTCGTATTCTCGCCGCCGTGGCTGACGTTGATCTCGTCGACGTAGTGCATGAGTTCCATGGCCTGCTTCTTGCCGATGTATTCGTACAGCGTGCCGCCGAAGTCGTTCGTCAGATTATATTTGCCGTCGGAGAACGCGCCTGCGCCGCCGAAGCCGTTCATGATCGCGCAGGTCGGGCAGCCGATGCAGTGCTTGACGGTCTTGCCGTCGATGGGACATCTGCGCTTTTCGAGCGGCTGGCCCTCTTCAAACACGGCGATCTTCTTTTCCGGACAGAGTTTTGAGAGCTCGTAGGCGGAGAAAATACCGCCGGGGCCGGCGCCGATAATGATCACATCATATTGCATGGGAAAATCGTCCTTTCCATAGGCGTTTTACATCTCAGTATAACATATCCCGCGCCCGCGCGGCAAGCGGGTGCGGGATAGAAATTCCGAATGGCGGGCATAAGACAGGGCGGGGGACGGGACTTCTTTTGTTCATTCTGCCAAAGTGCGAAAAACGCTGGCGCTGCAGGGAAAAATGAAAAATTTATTTTTGTTTTACGCGATTTTTTGTTGACGCGGTTCGTGATTTCTGCTATAATCCATATTTGCGTGGGCCTGCCTGCGTATTTGCGCGTGTCTGCCATGGAGGTGTCAGAATGCCGGAACGGCTGCATACCGATCGAAAGCTCATCGGGACCAAGCAGGTTCTCAAGGCGCTGAAGGCCGGGCGGGTCGCCGTGGTCTATATGGCGGACGACGCCGACCCCATGCTGCGCGAGC
>ERZ791603.1377-NODE-1377-length-18288-cov-3.854549_pt1 | contig 18288 bp, 13 predicted proteins | sample MGYA00509966_ERZ791603 | MGnify/ENA primary metagenome ERZ791603 (study PRJEB30046, sample SAMN00791931) | human gut metagenome | study: EMG produced TPA metagenomics assembly of the A metagenome-wide association study of gut microbiota in type 2...
CGGCTACGCGTTCACGCTCAGCCTTTTCAGCTGCCAACTGCTCTGCTACCTCAGGGTTCTCCTCAAGGATAACATCGCGGCGGCTCAGGCTTATACGCTTTGCCTCAGGATTTACATCGAGAACCTTACAGCGCACTACATCGCCAACATTGATCTCGTCTTCGACCTTTTCGATGCGCTTTACGCCCACCTGAGAGATGTGAATCAGGCCGTCGATAGTGGGCTCAAGAGCCACAAATGCGCCGAAGGGAACTATGCGCACTACCTTGCCCTCTACGATGGAGCCTACGGGGTACTTCTCGGCAGCCATGGTCCAGGGCTTGGGCTGGAGCTGCTTATAACCGAGGGATACGCGCTGTTTCTCGACGTCTACGTCGCGGATAAGGACTTCGATCTCCTGACCTATGGAAAGTACATCGGAAGGATGCTTTACGCGGCCCCATGCTACATCGGTAACATGTACCAGACCGTCGATACCGCCGATATCAACAAACGCGCCGAAATCGGTCAGGCGGCGCACAACGCCCTTTACCTTGGAACCGACTTCCAGCTTGTTCCAAAGCTCCTTCTTGGCAGCTTCGGCTTCTTCCTTCATAACCGCCTTATGGGATGCTACGATGCGCTTGCGGGACTTATCGACCTCAATGATCTTGACCTTCAGATCCTTGCCTACGAACTCGCCGATATTCTCAACATACTTGGTAGACAGCTGAGATGCGGGAATAAAAGCGCGGATACCGTTGATGGTGGCGATCAAACCGCCCTTTACGACTTCCTTGCCCACGGCGTCAAAGGTCTTATCCTGCAGGTTCTCTTCGTCCTGCATAAGGTTGTCCCAAAGCTTCTTGCTCTCAACGTTCTTGCGGGAGAGGAGCACGTTGCCCTCGCCATCGTTAACCTTAATGACCTCAACTTCGATCTCGTCGCCAACCTTGACAACATCTTCAGGGTTGACTTCAGTATCAGAAGAGAACTCGTTGCGTGGAATAAACCCGTCGGACTTATAACCAATGTTTACGCATACTTCGCCGTCCACTATCTGTACGACGGAGCCCTTGATGATTTGTCCGTTCCTGATGCGTACAAGTGTCTTTTCAAACACTTCCTCAAAGCTGGGCTCGGCAGCTTCAGCGGTTTCGGCAACGGGTTCCTGGACGGCAGCTGCTGCTACCGCCTCTACTTTTTCTTCTTCGGGGCTTGCAGCCATCGTCTTTTCCAGTTCGCTCATTCTTTCAATAACCTCCAATATAATCCATTTCGGCGTCGATGCGCCTCCAACAACCCCTATTATATCATTGATATCAATATTTTCAAGGGTTATTTCGCCTACTTTTGCCAGAGATTCAACGGTTTTGCAATACTTTTTACATATCGCACACAGTTTTTGTGTATTTGAACTGTGATGTCCGCCAATCACGAACATGTGGGTGCATTTCCTGCTCAGTTCCGCCGCCTCGTTCTGTCTTAAACGTGTGGTCTCGCAAATAGTATCGAACGATGCCAGCTCATCGCATCTTTCCCTTATTGCTTCCTCCACCTGGCGGAAGCATTCTTCGCAGGCGGTGGTCTGGGACACGAGGCAGCACTTCTGCATATGCGGCAGTTTCTTCGCCTGCTCAGGATCGGACACGACGGCTGCGCCTTTTGCCCAGCCCTGTATGCCTTTCACCTCCGGGTGCCTGCTCTCGCCGAATATTACAACGGAATATCCTTCATCAGAGTGTTTTTTAACTATGTTGTGTATGCGCTTTACGAAGGGGCAAGTGGCGTCAACAGCATAAAGCCCCAATTCGCGGCACTTTTTTATCTCCTGTGGCGCTACGCCGTGGGAGCGTATTATGACATGGCTGCCGGCAGGTATCTCCTCGAGCGTCTCGGCGGGTATTATCCCCTCTGCGCGAAGCTCATCTATGACAGTAAGGTTATGTATGAGCTCGCCGTAGGTGTATACGGTACCGCCGTCCTCCACCTCTTTACGGGCTATCTCTATGGCCCGCTCCACGCCGAAGCAGAAGCCTATGTTCTTTGCCGCGATGACTTTCACTGCATATCCTCCAGCCGCGCTTTAAGCCCCTCAAAGGCAGCAGTAAGTCGGTTCGTGAACTCGTCCGACATCTCATTGCGGCTGAGGTTCTCAAGGCCCTCCCTGCTCACAGGCTCCCCTACGATCATTCGGAACCGCATGGAGTCATAGCACTTGGGATCGATATAAATTGGTATTACAGGCGCGCCTGATTTAAGCGCCAGGAATGCGGTGCCCTTTTCCAGTTCGTCCAGTTCGCCCGTAACTGATCGCTTGCCTTCTGGGAATATTCCGAAGACCTTGCCATCTTTCAGCACCTCCATAGCCCGCTTGAGAGAGGCTATATCAGCTGTATGCCGATTCACCGGAAACACCATGAGCCCTTTGAAGAGCACCTTACCCAAGCCGTTGAAAAGCTCCTTCTTAGCCATGAAGTGGACTATCCGCGGAGAAAGGAATGCTATCATCACTGGATCCAACATGGATAAGTGATTGCATGCGTATATTGCTCCTCCCTTTACCCGGAGTCCCTTTAGGTTATATACCTGAGGCCGCATTATTATCATGAAAAGCGGCCAAAGCAGATATCTGAAAAGTATATAAAGCATTACTTATGCGCCTCCGCCCCAATGTTTTTAAGGTTTTTAAGCACGGCGTTCACCGCTTCGTCTATCGTAAGGTCGGTGGTGTCTATAAGTATCGCCTCGGGCAGCCTGAGCAATGGCGCAAAGGCCCTATGGCTGTCATTGTAGTCGCGCTCCGCTATATCCTTCGCCATGTCCTCCACGGTCATGCCGTTGTCCCTGCCCTTTTCTTTTAGCTCCAGCAGCCTGCGGCGGGCGCGCTCGTCTACGGATGCGGTGACATAGAACTTGTTCTCGCATTCGGGGATCACATAAGAGCCTATCTCCCGCCCGTCCATGACTACATCTGAGGTATGGGCGATATTGCGCTGTATCTGCGCCAGCTTGATGCGTACGTCCGGTATGGCGCTTATGTCGGAAGCGCCCCGGGATATTTCCGGTGTCCTTATAAGGCCGGAAACGTCCTCGCCGTCCAGATAGGTATGCTGAGTTCCGCCGATATTTTTCGCATATATCTCGGTACATTCAAGAAGGGGCAGCACCTGCTCCTTATCGTTTGGGTCTATACCCTCTCGCATGGCTTTTAACGCCATTGCCCGGTACATCGCGCCCGTGTCGAGGTAGAGTATGCCGAGCTTTTTGGCTACCGCCCTGGCAACCGTGCTCTTGCCCGCACCCGCAGGGCCGTCTATGGCTATATTTATCATTATACATTCACCTCGCGTTATCTTACGGATCTGCCTGCAAGCACACCCGTGGAGTAAGCTATTTGCAGGTTGAAGCCTCCGGTGTATCCATCTACGTCGATTATTTCGCCCGCAAAGAACAGTCCCGGAACCAGCTTGGATTCCATGGTAGAGGGGTCTATCTCCTTTACGCTTATGCCCCCTCTGGTTATTATCGCCTCTTCAACAGGCAGGGCGTGATCCACTGTAAGCGGTATGCACTTGATGGTTTTCACCAGCGACTCCCTCATGGCCTTTGTTACAGAGCTGATGTTAATTTCCGCAGGCACGCCGGATATGCTTATAACTACCGGTATGAGCCGTGACGGAAGCAGGTCGTTCAACCCGTTTATAAGCTGTTTACGCTGGTACTTTTCAAAGTCCCGCAAAATGCGCCTGTCCAGCTCATCAGGGGTAAGGCCGGGTTTCATATCAATGGTGAGCCGCACACCTTCCGGACTGTCGGCTATCCTGCTGCTGGCGCTGAGCACCAGCGGACCAGATACGCCGAAGTGGGTGAACAGCATCTCGCCCAGTTCCTCATATACCAGCCTGTTCTTTTTGTTGTACGCCCTCAGAGTGACATTTTTAAGCGAAAGCCCAGCCAATTTCCCCGGCCACTCTTCTACCGTAGCCAGCGGTATGAGGGACGGATGTATATCCGTCACGGTATGGCCAAGCTTTTTTGCAAAGGCATAGCCTGCGCCGGTCGAGCCGGTCGTTGGGTAACTCGCGCCTCCGGTACAGAGTATCACCGCGTCATATTCCTCCCTGCAACCGTTTACCGTAAGTTCAAAGCCGCTGCCGGCCCTTCGTATGCCGGATACCTCGGTATTGAGCCGGAGCTTTGCTCCGCTGTTGTTCAAATGCCGCGTAAGCGCCTTTATAACGTCGCTGGATTTATCCGACGCGGGAAAGACGCGCTTACCCCTTTCCGCCTTGGTAGGCACGCCGTTTGCGTTTATGAGCTCCACTATGTCAGTATTGGAAAAGCCGTACAGCGCACTGTAGAGGAACTTGGGATTCCTCGGTATATTGGCAAAAAAGTCATCGGTATCACAGCTGTTGGTTATGTTGCAGCGTCCCTTGCCCGTAAGGAACAGCTTCTTGCCCAGCTTTTCGTTTTTTTCAAGCAGCACGGAATCATGGCCGCAGCCCGCTGCCGCTGCTGCCGCCATTATTCCTGCCGGGCCGCCGCCTATTACAGCTACCCTGCTCATTCGTTATCCCTATCGTCTGTATTAGACGCTATATACACCTTGTGGCTCTTCCATATGCCTTCCAGCTGATCCAATCTCTCGTACACCTCGTCCTTCCTGCGAAGGCCCGCACCCACTATAAGGGCATTGATAAGGCTCAAGGGGGCAGCCAGAGAATCAGCAAAGGAAGCCATATCGCTGCGCGCTACCAGTACGCTGTCCGCAAGCTCGGCTATAGGGGAAAACATGCTGTCCGTTATGGCCGTCACATGTGCGCCCTTGCTCCTTGCGAAGCTCAGCGCTTCCACCGCCTTAGAGGAGTATCTGGGGAAGCTTATTCCTATGCACATGTCCTTGTCGCTTATGCGCAGCATCGTTTCATATACGGTACTGTTGACGATGCATACATCGTCCAGTATGAAGTTGAGATAATACCCCAGGAATTGTGCTAACGGCGCCGCACTCTTTATACCTACAACATAGATCTTGCGCGCCTTGAGCATGCAGTCTATGACGGTATTGAAGGTAGCGGTATTTACCGACTCTATAGTGGATCTGATATTGCTTATATCTGATTTCAATACAGTGGAAAGAACCTCGTCCTGAGAAAGATCCGATGTGAGTTGTATACGCTGGACCGTAGTAAGACGGTTGCGTATCATTTCCTGAAGGGAGCGCTGGAGCGCAGGATATCCGTCATAACCCAAAGCATATGCAAAGCGGACAACCGTAGATTCGCTTACGCCTACAGTGCGGCCCATCTTCGATGCGGTAATGAACGCCGCCCTGTCGTAATTGTCTATTATGTAGTTGGCAAGCAGCTTCTGCCCCTTGCTGAAAGAATTGTAATGCTGGTTTATCCGTGTGAGCAAATCCACGTTTTCCATGTTGATACCGACCCCTTCTTAGTCTGTTTCTTATTTATTCAGCCGCTTCAGCGCGGCGTAATCCGTAAAATCTGTAAGTATTGGCGTAACGGAAACAAAGCCTTCGGCCGTCCAGCGCTCGTCGTTGTCAGCCTTCATATCTCCGTCATACTCCGTCCGCATAGGCCACCAGTAGTATTCGCAGCCACGTGGATCAACCCGTTTTTCAAATGGTGAATAGTATGTCCTTTTTGAAAGACCGGTAAACTTTATGCCTTTCAGCTCGCCGTAGGCAAGGTCGGGCACATTTACATTATAAAGTAGGCTGCCGCTGGCGATAAAGCCGTCAAACAGCTCTGCCGCCACCCTTGCCGGCACCGAAAAATCTTTAGACGTAAGGTTGCACATCGATACTGCCATTGAAGGTATGCCCATTAACGCCCCTTCCTTTGCCGCAGATACCGTGCCCGAATAATGTATATCCATGCCCAGGTTATACCCGTGGTTCACTCCGGTTATAATTGCATCCGGCTTGAAGTTCAGCGCGTTGCAGCCTACTATCACGCAGTCCACCGGTGTGCCGTTTACCCTGTAAGCCTCTATATTATCAAAGCCGGAAAGTTCTGTCTTATGTATCCTGAGTGGCGACGTAAGATTTATAGAATGGCTGGCACCGCTGCGCTCATGATCCGGAGCGACGACCATCACCTGATGCTTCTTTGAAAACTCCGCTGCAATGGCCTTGATGCCCGCGGCGTATATACCGTCATCATTTGCAATAAGTATTCTCATTATTTGCATCTTTCCTTGTATTTGTGAAAAAGCCATCGGCTTTCAGTTGCAATTATTGTACCAAAAAGCGTTTATTTTGGCAATATAAAAGCATTAGATGAAAGAGCTGCATTATATATTTCATAAGTAAGCATTATGCAACACTTCCTGCTATAATTCTTTTCTATACAAAACGGTCGCAGAGCGTTATGCAACGAAGCCTTTGAGGTATCCTTTGAGTATATAGAAGCCCCGTTTGTTGGAAAGTATATAATACTTTCCAACAAACGGGGGACATTTCATATTTCCAGGCTTTGTTGTTTGCTCCGATGCGTTCGAAGAAGATTATTCTTCCTCGTCCTCTTCCTTCTGGGCGTTCTCGATGATCTTCTTTGCCTCGAAAGCGGGGACGTCCTCGTAGCGTACGAACTGGCTGGTAAAGGAGCCGCGGGCCTGAGTCATGGAACGCAGGTCGGTAGCATACTTGAACATCTCAGAGAGAGGAGCTTCTGCTACTACTTCGGTACCTTCCTCACAGGGGTTCATGCCGAGCACACGGCCGCGACGGCTGGACAGATCACCCATGATGGCGCCGGTATACTCGTTGGGAACGGTGATGTTGTACTGATAGATGGGTTCTATCAGGGCAGGCTGTGCTTTGGCGCAGGCTTCCTTGTAAGCAAGACGTGCGGCGCTCTTGAATGCAACTTCCTTAGAATCCACGGGGTGATACTTACCGAAGAACAGAGTGGCCTTTACTCCGATCATGGGATAACCGGCAAGCACGCCGTGCTTCATGGCCTCGCGGGTGCCCTTTTCGACCGCGGGGATATATTCCTTAGGAACTACGCCGCCGACGATGGCGTTGACAAACTCGAAATCCTCGCCGTTGGTGAGGGGCTCAAAGCGCATGTTGACCACGCCGAACTGGCCGCTGCCGCCGGTCTGCTTCTTATGCTTACCTTCGGCCTCTGCGGTTCCGCGGATAGTCTCACGGTAAGGAATGCGGGGATCGGATATCTGAGCCTCTACGCCGGTCTTATTCTTCAGCTTTGCGCAGAGAACATCAATATGCACCTCGCCCAAACCGCAGAGCAGCATGTCGCCGGTCTCGGCATTCTTCTCGAGGGCCATGGTTGGATCTTCTTCGAGCAGCTTGTTAAGGCCGGCAAAGACCTTATCTTCTTCGCCCTGCTTCTTGGCGGAAACGGCCAGCTTGATGCAGGGCTCAGGGAATTTGATGGCTTCAAACTGCACAGGTGCGGAAGCGTCGCACAGGGTGTCGCCGGTAGCGGTATACTGAAGCTTGGACAGTACGCCTATATCGCCAGCGATGAGCTTATCGACGGGAGTGACCTTCTTGCCGCGCATAATGCCAGGGGCAGAGGGCTTCTCGGACTTCTCTTCACGGGTATTGTACGGAGCAACATCTGCGCTGAGAACGCCGCTGTATACTTTAAGTATGGAATACTTGCCGAACTGGTCAATAACGGTCTTGATGACCTGAGCCGCAAACTTGCCGTCCTGCTTCACTTCGACTGCATCTCCGGTCTTGGGATTGACGGCTTTGGGAGCCTTAGCCATGGAGGCGGGAGGCATGTACTTGACAAGATTGTCCATCAGGGTGCATACGCCAATATTGGGCTGTGCGGCGCAGCAGCAAACAGGGGTAATGTCGCCGCCCAGAATACCGTTGTTCAGGCCGGAGATTATCTCCTCGCGGGAGAGCTCCCCTTCCTCAAAGAACTTCTCCATAAGGGCTTCATCAGTCTCGGCGGCTGCCTCGGTGAGGGCCTCGTAGACTTCCTGCGCCCGTGCGGCCAGATTGGCGGGGATATCGCAATCCTTCTCGCCCTTGCCATCGTACTTTTTGGCAATCATATGAACGGTGTCCACATAGCCTACCAGCTTGCCGCCTTCCATTATGGGCAGCTGAATCGGAACTACGCTGGGACCGAACTTTTCGTTCAGCTCATTCATGACCTTATCGAAGTTGGCGTTTTCGCGGTCCATCTGATTTACTACGATCATGCGGGCCTTGCCGGACTTCTTGCACATATCCATGGCCTTCTCGGTGCCTACAACGGGGCCGGATACGGCGCCTACGACGATCAGAGCGGAGTCAGCCATTGCCATTGCCGCAGTAACTTCACCGTAAAAATCGAAGAAACCGGGAGCGTCTATAATATTTACCTTTACGTCCTTCCACTCGTAAGGAGCAAGAGCACAGTTGATGGAGATAGTGCGCTTTACTTCCTCGGGATCGTAGTCGGTAGTGGTGGTTCCGTTCTCAACCTTGCCGAGACGCTCGAGGAGCCCGGCATTGAAGAGCATGGCCTCGGTAAGAGTGGTCTTGCCCTCGCCGCCGTGGCCGAATACTCCTATGTTGCGGATGTTTGCTGCGGTATAGTTCTTCATTTCAATCCCCCTAAGGTGTAATATAAATAATTGAATAACTTATTCGTGCGCATTTTTGCGCCAAAGCGCGCATAAAGCACCAACAAATAGTTTACCAGATAAATCCGCCTTTTGTAAACTGTTTTTATCGGATTTATTAGCATATTTGACGCTTATTTAGTCAAACAGGCTTGAAGTCCTGTTGCCGACCAGCTCGTCGCCCATCTCGTTAATGTCTCCCAGGGTGACGTCTATAGTAATTTCCTCGTCGCCCCTTATGATCTCTAAGCTTACCGTATCCCCTACCCGCTTATCCTTAATGTAATCCACGAAGTCGCCCTGGGTGGTAACGTTTATGCCGTCGTAGGCTGTCACTATGTCGTCCACCCTGAGACCCGCCTTGTGCGCGGGGCCATTCTTGGTTACGCTGTAAATCAGTATACCGGGATGCAGATCATACTCTTCAGCATTTTCCTCGGTTATCTCGATCACATTTATGCCCATACCGGGACGAGCAACGTGGCCTTGGGTTATCAGCTCCTCCACCACCTCCACAGCCTTATCGATAGGTATGGCAAAGCCGAGGCCCTCGGCGCTTATGGTGTTGCCGTACTCATCATAGCCGGCAAATATGTTCTTCGCAGTAGTTATACCTATTACCTCGCCCTTCATATTGAGCAGAGGGCCGCCGCTGTTGCCGGGGTTGATGGCTGCGTCGGTCTGCAGATATTCGTTCTCGCGGCCGTCAATGTTTACGTTCCTCGATGTTGCACTGATTATGCCGAATGTGGCCGTGCCCGCCAGCTCACTGCCGGAGGGATTTCCTATGGCGATAGTGAAATCGCCCACCCGTACATTTTCGGCACTGCCAAGTGCCAGTGGCTTCAGGCCGTCCTTCCTGATATAGAGCACAGCGATATCCATGGTGGAATCGTAGCCTACCACCTCGGCGTCTATCTCCTGCTTGTCGTTGTCCGGTAAAGTGACGGTTACCTTGCTCGCACCCTTTATAACGTGGGCATTTGTCACGATGTAGCCTTCGCTGGAAAGCACGAAGCCGCTGCCGTAGCCCTCAAGCTCGTCCTTGTCCTTTACCTTTTCGTATGAATTGACCCCTACCACACCCTCAAAGGTCTGCTCCACTATGTCCGGAGCGGGATTTACTGTGTCTGAAATGATGGGGACCTGCCCGTCCAGCACCGGCATTTCGCGTCCGGTATACTGTTTCTTTTCAGGCTCCTCATATTCTTCATCCTTGGCGGGCCTATTGTTTTCCGGCTTTTTCTCTCCAAAATGCCACTCAAAGCTGAAGCCGCTGTCATCGTTGTCCCCGCTGCCCTTATCCTCGCCGGGAAGTACGCTCTCCGCCGCCTCCTTTATGCCGGATATGGCCAGCGTCGTTGTGCAGCTGCCCACAGCTATGCCAACCAGCAGGCAGAGTATACCTACGAGTATGTAACCCGCGCAGCTGTTTTGCCCGCTCTTCTTTTCCCTTGGCATGGCATTGTGCTGATAATAGCTGCCGCCGAACTCACCGCCGGTGTTCTGCTCATCGTTCTGTCCGTTCATTTCACTGTATTCTTCCATATGCTGCCTCCAAGTGTTTAAGCTTTTTTCTGTGCCGCGCCTTTGACGCTTCGCTCCGCGGCGTTGAGGGTAAAGGTAAAGCTCGTCCCCTTTCCCGGCTCCGACTCCACGGTTATATCCTGATCGTGCTGATCTATTATTCGCTTTACTATGGCAAGGCCAAGTCCGGTGCCGGCGCTTTCTCCGGGCGTGTGGGCCTTTTCCGCCTTGTAGAACCTCTCGAACAGATGCGGTATGCTGTCGGCATCTATGCCCTTGCCGGAATCCTTGACCGTTACCGTAACGACCTTTTTCTTTACTTTGGTGATAAGCCACAGGCTGCCGCCCTCCGGCGTAAACTTTATGGCGTTATCTATGAGATTCCGCACCACCTGGGCTATCTGGCCGGGGTCCGCCTCGACGGCTATCTTCTCCGGCTTCATATCCAACTCCACATTGAGCTTTTTGGCGTCCACCCTCGCCTCGAATGTGAGCATGGTCCTCACTATCAGCTCGTTTATGTCAAATACTTCTTTCTTTATCACTACCTGGCCAGACTCTATTCTGGCCAGATCCAGCAGGTCGTTCACCATTGACGTCATGCGCCGGTTCTCGTTTATGACTATATCCAGATACTTGGCGTAATCCTCCTGCGCTATAGTGCCGTCCTGCATAGCCTCGAGGAAGCCCCTCATCGAGGTGAGCGGCGACCTCAGCTCGTGTGAAACGTTGGCCACAAAGCTTCTTCTGGCCTCCTCCAGCGTGTTAAGCTCCGATGCCATTATATTGAAGCTTTTCCCGAGCTGGGCTACCTCGTCCGTACCCTCGCTTTTTACGCGGAGGTCGAACTCTCCCTTGGAGTAGCGCATCACGATATTGTTCATCTCGATGATAGGCTTTGTCATTTTGCCCGTGATATACGATACCGCAAGCATCGCCAGCACCACTCCTATGCAGGAATACAATATTACGTCCATAGTAACCTGACGTATGGACTCCTGTATACGGCTGGTATCCGTATGCAGCACCAAAGCCGCTATCACCTTGCCGTTTTCATTCGTTATAGGCCCCGTAAGCGACATGGTTGGCATGTCTACCCTATCTCCCAGCATTTTTCTTATCTCGGTCTTTTTGCCGCCGTAAAGTATGCCGCTGGTGATGCTTGATATATCCATATCGTCACAGCCCGCCCATTTTGCAGTAGATTCCTCGTCGATGAACACGCATCGTCCAAGGCTCTCATCCGCAAACTGAAGTATGACCATGGCATCATACTTTCTTGCGATTGTCAGGAGTTCCTTTTCAGCCACGGCACGCTTGGCGCTGTCTATGTAGCGTTCCGTCACAGCTGCGCTTATCTCCTGGGCTTCGCGCTTGAGTTCGTCGCGTTTTTCGGTTTTGTACTGGTTCTGAAACACGGTGCCTACGGTAAAGCCGAGGAGAATCAACAGCCCCAGCGTCACCGAAAGGTATGTAGCCAGCATTCTTGAAAACAGCGTTTTGAACATATAGCCAATGTTCCCGTTAAAAATCTTGTCTACTTAGCGACATCAAACTTATAGCCCACTCCCCATACGGTCTTGAGCTGCCACTCGTCCCGCTCGCCCAGCTTTTCCCGAATGCGCTTCACGTGAACGTCCACCGTTCGGGAATCTCCGAAAAAGTCAAAGCCCCACACCTGCTCCAGCAGCTGCTCCCTGGTAAATACCTTTCCCGGACGGGAAGCGAGAAAGTACAGCAATTCTATCTCCTTGGGCGGCATTTCCACAGGCTTGCCGTCCAGCAGCACTGAGTAATTATCCAAGGATATTACCAGATTATCGAAGGATACTTTCTTTTCCTCGCTCTGTCCGCCGCTTCTGCGCATTACCGCCTTAATGCGGGCAATAAGCTCCTTTGCCTCGAAGGGCTTTACCATATAGTCGTCGGCACCAAGATCCAGCCCCTGTATTCGGTCCATAGTGTCGCCCTTTGCAGTAAGCATTATAACCGGCACGTCGCTCTCTTCCCGTATCTTGCCGAGCACTCCCCAGCCGTCCATACCGGGCAGCATCACGTCCAGCACTACCAGGTCGGGCTTTGCCTTGTGGAAGGCCTCAAGGGCCGTGTCGCCCCGCTCGCAGGTAGTTACTGTACACCCTTCTTTTTTAAGGTACATCTCTATTATCGCCAGTATATTGCGGTCGTCATCTATTACCAGTATTGATTTTTTATCCATTGCCGTAATATTCGCCTTTCGTTTATTTTGCTTTGTTTCCCGTTTCAGCACAGCTTTGCTCGCCCCTTACGGTTATACCGTTTCGCAGGAGCAGCGCCGCTGTAACGCCCACGCCCGGCCTGAGTGTGCCCGTAAAGCTGCCGTCGTAGATGAGACTCGATCCGCAGGAGGGGCTTTTCTCCTTCAGCACAGCCTCTGTAACGCCGTACTTTTTACATAGCTCAAGGACTCTTTCAGCACCCTTCACGTACTGCGCCGTAACATCTTCGCCGGCCTTATTCACGACCTTCGCTTTGCCGCATAGCACATCAAACCCGTCGCCGCCCTGTATCTCAGCAGGTGAGCGTGGCGTGTCCAGCCCGCCCAGTACCTCCGGACATATGCATACAGCGCCTGCTTTTACAAGCTCCCGCGCCCCTTTGTTCGGTTTTGCCATGCCGTCATAGCGGCAGGGTGTGCCTCTCAGGCATTCTGAAACTGCTATCATAAATGATACCACCCAAATATGAACCTGGTATGAATAAATCCGCAAAAACAGTCCAAATCAGCCGTTTTGCGGCGCTTGTCACTGTTTTGTCTCCTTCAGCGTAACCACTGTTACGCCCGCGTCGCCCTCGCCGTAGTTGCCGAGGCGGAAGGATCTCACCCGCTTGTTTGTGCGGAGGTAATCCTGTATTCCGGCACGCAATGCGCCCGTGCCCTTGCCGTGTATGATATTTATCTCCGTAAGGCCGGAAAGCACCGCGTTGTCTATGTACCTGTCCACCACCAGTATTGCGTCGTCCACCAGCATTCCCCTGATGTCCAGCTCCATTCCTACCTGGCGATCCTTCTCAAGACGTATTTTGCCCACGCCCTTTTGCGGTGTGTCGTCCTGCATCATGCGAAGATCCGCAAGCTTTGCGTTGAGCTTCATTACACCCGCCTGTACCTGAACCTCGCCCTTTGAGTCAGGCTTGGAAAGCACTGTTGCCTTCTTATCGAGAGACACTATTCTGACCGTATCTCCAGGATTGACTGTCTTAGGCGGCTTGGTGCCGTCCTCTTTGTTAAGCACCAGTTTTTCGGCAAGGTCGTCACGGCGTTTGCGAAGGGCGTCACGGGACTGCTGTATCACCCTGTCTGCGGCGCTCCTGTCCACGCCCTTTATGCTGCGTACATCGGCTATCAGCTTATCCATCTCGCGGCGCGTATCCTCCACTATGCGCCGCGCCTCATCCTTTGCCTTCGCCTGATACTTCGCCCTGTCTGCCTCCAGCTTTCTGCGCTCGGCTTCAGTCTCCTGGCGGAGCTTGTCAAGATCGCGCCGTGCCGCGCTTGCCATTGCCCGCTCCTCCTCCGCCAGCTGATAGCGGCTCTGGGCGCTGGAGATTATATCCTCGAAGTGTACGTCCTCGCCCTTGAGGTACGTCCTCGCCCTGTCTATCACGCCCTCGTCCAACCCAAGCCGCTTGGATATTTCAAAGGCGTTGGACTTGCCCGGTATGCCTATAAATAGCCTGTATGTAGGGCAGAGCCTGTCAACGTCAAACTCCATGGAGGCGTTCTCTATTCCGTCATGGGTAAGCGCGAATGCCTTGACTTCGCTGTAATGGGTAGTGGCCACGGTGACGGTATTGCGGGAATGAAGCTCCTCCAGTATGCTCATTGCAAGGGCCGCGCCCTCCACAGGGTCAGTGCCCGCCCCAAGCTCGTCCAGCAGCACCAGCGACCTGTCGTCAGCGCCCTTCAGTATGCCTACTATGTTCGTCATATGGGAGGAGAAGGTGGAAAGGGACTGCTCTATTGACTGCTCATCGCCTATGTCTGCATATACGCTGTCGAATACGGATATCTCGCTGCCAATGTCCGCAGGTATGAACATGCCGCTCTGGGTCATCAGCACAAACAGCCCCACGGTCTTTAGCGTTACCGTCTTGCCGCCGGTATTCGGGCCGGTGATTATTAGCGTCCTGAAATCGCGGCCCAGCCATATGTCTATTGGCCGCACGGCTTCCTTGGGTATGAGGGGATGCCGCCCCTGCACTACGCGTATGTAGCCGGTGTTATTGAGCTTGGGCTCCGTGGCGTTCATGTCCCGGGCCAGCTTTGCCTTGGCAAACGCCAGGTCCATTTCGCCCAGTATCCTTATATTCTCGTTTATCTCGCCGCCGTAGGGCGCCACCATTGCCGTAAGCTCGGAAAGTATGCGCTCTATCTCCTGCTGCTCCTCGGCTATCAGCTTTTTATATTGGTTGCCAAGCTCCACCACCGCGGCAGGCTCAATAAACAGCGTCGCCCCGCTGCCGGATTGATCGTGTATTAGCCCCGGCACATTCTGGCGGTATTCCTGCTTTACAGGGATAACGAACCTGCCGTTGCGTATGGTTATTAACGGTTCCTGAAGGTATTTCGAGTAAGCGGCAGAACGTATCATGCTGCCCAGCCGCTCGCGCACCTTATCGTTTGTCTGGCGCATGGAGCGGCGTATTCTCGAAAGCTCCGGAGACGCCCCGTCGAATATCTCATCTTCTCCCAATATGCATCGATCTATCTCCTCCTCCACGGAACGGTGGGTAGAGATGTACCCCGCAAGATTGCTGAGGAGCAGAACGTTTTCTTCCTTCTCGATGGCCTCCCTTGCAAGACGTGAAACGCGCAGGCAGCGGGATATGCCCATAAGCTCAGAGGGAGATACGAACAGCGCCGCGTGTATGCGCTTCAGGCATTCCCGCATATCCGGGAAGCTGTCTATAGGAGAACGGCCGGTGCGTATAATTACCGTTTCCGCCTCGGCCGTAAATGCCAGCGCGGATTTTACCTTGTCAAATGTATCGTAAGGCTCCATGCCCTCTGCAAGCTCGGCGCCTGCGCAGGTCACGGTTTTAGCCTTCAGCATTTCGGCTATTTTGTCGTATTCAAGTGTTTTTAAAACCTTTTCCTGCATATTTATCTCCGAATTTAATCTACTGCCCTGTTCCAATGGCCGCGGGTGGCGTTTTTCGCCGGGGATACCTTTATGCCGTCTCTTGCCGCCATAGCAGTTGCTATGCGCTCCCGTACCTTTTCAGGAGCTTCATCGTAAAATGCAAGCTGTACGGCCTCAGGCTCTGGCAGCTCGCCGTATAGGTCCGTTATATCGGTGGGCAGGCAGTTGAGCAGCCGCACCAGGCAGCCGTCTTCCTGCCGGACGTTGCACAGGGGGAATTCCCTGCCACCTTCATCGACCATTTTCCCCGTGAAGCCATCGCAGCTGCGGCAGCCCCTGTACTCTTTCACCGGACAATGGCGAAGCTGCATCAGCTGCGCCCTGCCGTATATGCTTACAGCAGTGCCGGCCCCTGAAATATCCCGCAGCTGGGGTTTGGTAAGCTCCAGCGAAAGCGTCACTCTGTCAAAGCCCATATCCTTATATGCCTGTACGGTATAGCCGTTCATGGCGTTCATCTGTGTCCCCGCTATCCTGAGCGGCAGGCTTCTTATAAGCTCGAGCTGGCCAACATTGGCCGCTATGCCGCCGTCTATAAGGCCGCTTCCGATTATCTTCATAATCTTTTCCGCTTCCTTATGGCTTATTATTGCCACGGGAAGGGATATCAAAAGCTTCCTGCTTCCTTTAAACGCCGCAGCTGCTTCAAAGGCTGCAATGTGAAATTCCCAGGGCTCCAGAGCCACCTCGTCGGCTCCCGCACCGAATGCCGCCTTCGCCTGATCCAGCGTACTCGCTATGGCGGTTATCAGGGTGTGCTCCGCAGGCTGGTTTTTAAGCTTTGGAACATCGCCGCTGTCGCAGCTTCTTCTCCAATGCAGAGACTCCAAAAGCTTAGCGGAAGCGTCTCTGCGCAGGGCGTTCACCGCGCTCATAGGAAGAAATGCCTTTTCGTCGATATCCGCCCTTATTCCTGCGCATATAAATGGCGTATCCCCCAGCTTTCGGGCCTGTTCCATATACCTTTCGGCGGTTTGAGGTTTTTGGGCGGGCTGTACAACGTCGCCCACGGCCTCCACATTATCGCCGCCTAAGCGCATGGCAAGCCTTGCAGCCTCACCTACGCGCATGTACAGTTCCATATCTACAGGCTGCTTGCGTGTATCCTTAGCGTAGCTGTTAGCCGCTTCTTCGATAAGTTCCTTTGATCTATCGCTTACGGCTATGCACCCGGTATGGGCGTTGTCTCCGTAAAAGTAGCCTGTGCAGCCGCCGCCGCGATCAAACATATCCAGCATGCGCTTCTTATGCCGGGATATCTCGGCTTTATCCGCGCCGTCCAGCGCGTCCCGGTATGCCCGCGTCACCACCGCAACGTATTCCGCCCGCTTCATGCGGCCCTCTAATTTTATGCAGCTTACGCCGGCTTGTTTCAGCTCTGCAAGATGTTCTATCATACAAAGGTCGCCAAGGCTCAGGTCGTATTCGTCTCTACCCGGCATATAGTCAAGCCCCATGCGTTTGCGGCAGGGCTGTGCGCAGGTGCCGCGGTTGCCGCTTCTTTCTCCCGCCATTGAGGAAAGCAGGCAGGCGCCTGAAAAGCTCATGCACAGCGCCCCGTGGGCAAAGGCCTCGAGGGCTATAGGCGTATTATTATGTATATACTCGATCTCCCCCAGCGGCACCTCCCGGGACAGCACCACCTGCTCAAGACCCAGCTTCTCAGCCTCCCTTGCGCCGTTCAGCTCGTGTATTCCCATCTGGGTGCTGGCGTGTAGGGGAAGCTCCGGAATATTTTTACGTATAAGGCTTACAAGACCCATATCCTGCACTATAGCAGCGTCGGCTCCTGTTCTGCATAAAAATTCAGCGTATTTCAACGCCTTGGATATTTCCCTGTCAAGCAAAAGGGTGTTAAGCGTAATATTTACCTTTACGCCCCTCTCGTGACAGTAGTCTATGGCAGAAATAAGCCCATGGTCGTCAAAATTCGCCGCGAACCTTCTGGCATTGAACATGCTACCGCCAAAGTATACCGCGTCCGCCCCGTTCTGCACGGCGGCAATCAATGCCTCCCGGCTGCCCGCCGGGGAAAGAAGCTCCATCATAAATAAACCAGCCTTTAAAAAAGCGGCCCAGGATAAGCCCCAAGCCGCATATTTGCAGATATAATGTTACTTTACCCCTGCGGTAGCCTTGCTCTCAAAGGGGCGCTTGACAGGAGACTGCTGCCTTGGCATTTCTCTAAGCTCGGATATGCGTGAATCCAAGGCATCGTAATCCTCGCGCAGCTTATGCAGCTCGTCCGAAAGGTTCAGCGCGGCCATTATGAGGCAGTTCGCCGTGCTAAGGTTGGGATAAGAACGCTGTACCTCATCCACCTTATCGTTTACATATCCGGCTATCTTGCGGATATATGCTTCGCTGTCGTCGGCTGAAAGGCGAAGCTCCTGCCCCGCCACATTTATAGTTACATGAGTTTTATCCATCAAATCATACCACCATATATATAGTTTCCCTAATATGGAAATTATACAATAACTTGTGTTATATGGCAATAGCTGCAACGCATTTTTTATGCTTCACCGCCGTTCTTTAAAAGCTTTATTTTTTTCGTCCGGGTTTACGCCCGCATTTCGCGGATAAAACAGACTATTCGGTACTATGCATAAAGATTTATCAAAAAAAATATATTATTTGCTATTGACAGGTTTATCATATGGTGCTAAAATTGCCGCATCGTAAACAAAACGAAGTAAACGAAAGGAGACGCCAAAGATGTTCAAGCCCGCTAAGTCCGCGACAGCCAATGCCATGGTCAACGCCAAGGCTTCTTGTGCTGCATCTATGGCTGCCTCTGTACTGGTTATTAACGCGCTCAGCATACAGCTGGGCGTTTTCCTTATATCCCTTATTTCCCTTATTTCCATTATTTGCATATGCATTATTACCGAAAATAGGAATGCTTTGTGGAGAGGATCGAGTTTAGCATAAATGGTGTTAAGCGACGGCGGTTCCGCAAAGCGGAACC
>ERZ791603.1379-NODE-1379-length-18277-cov-5.713533_pt1 | contig 18277 bp, 18 predicted proteins | sample MGYA00509966_ERZ791603 | MGnify/ENA primary metagenome ERZ791603 (study PRJEB30046, sample SAMN00791931) | human gut metagenome | study: EMG produced TPA metagenomics assembly of the A metagenome-wide association study of gut microbiota in type 2...
AAGTTTGTCGGCGCATATACGAGAGAAAAGATCGCAGGGATGCTTTCAGAGATGGAAAAGGAGAACAGCTAAGAGATGGATTTGCTGGAGATAAGAGGGCGTCTGGATCAGATTGACACCCAGATAGAAAAGTTATTTGAGGAGAGAATGCGCCTTTGCAGCGAGGTGGCAGAGTATAAGATCGCGACCGGAAAGGCGGTTTACGACGCCGAGCGTGAGAAACAGAAGATCGAGTCAGTTCAGGCGATGGCGGAGAGCGAGTTCAACAAGCAGGCGGTTGCCGAACTGTTTTTGCAGATGATGACGCTGAGCCGCCGGTATCAGTATCAGACCATTGCAGGGCGCGCTGGCGGACCGGATCGGGAAAAAGCCGGTGCTGTGCATCTTTGCGGCTGTTTTCGCCGCGGGCTGCTTTCTGGCGGGGCTTTCTAAAAACCTCGGCGTGTATGTGATCGGCGCGGTCTGCGTTGGCGCGGGCTACAGCGTGTGCGAAAGCGTATCGTCCGCCGTTTTATCCGAGCTGGACGCGGAGAAGGGCGCGCGCTATATCAATCTGTCACAGGCGCTGCTCTCGCTCGGCGCGGTGATCAGCCCGTTTCTGGTGCAGTGGCTGCAGAAAAGCCGCCATGCAAGCTGGCGGCTGCCGTTTCTGATCTGCGCGGCAGCCTATACGCTGCTGGCGCTGCTGCTTCTGCTCACGGTGTTCCCGAAACGGCAGACCGTCACGCAGAGGGAAGCAAAGGCGCGGACAAACTTTTTCGCCTCGCGCGCGTTCCGGCTGCTGTTTTTCTCGATCTTGCTGTATGTCGGGCTGGAAAACGGCATCAGCTACTTTGCCGAGAGCCTGTTCTCCGTGCGCCTGTCGGCGGGCGATCTCGCAGCTGCCGCGATCTCGGCGTACTGGATCGGCATGACCGTTTCCCGGATGCTGTTCAGCGCCGTTCTGCGTAACCCGAAAAAGACGCTCATCGGCTGCTTTCTTGCAAGCGCGGCATTCCTGCTGGCACTGGCTGTGTCCAAGCATCCCACGGTATCGCTCGTGTGCTGCTTCGCGGCGGGCTTTTCTACGGCCCGATCTGGTCGACGCTCGTTGCGCAGGCGACCGGGCTGTTTCCGGAGGCCGGTGCAGGAGCGGCGGGCGTCATGAGCTCATGCTGCGGGATAGGCGGGATGGTCTATCCCGTCCTGATGGGCGCGGCCTGCGATGGGATGGGCCTTGGCGGAGCCTTCGGTCTGCTGGCCGCGACGGCGGGTGCTGGAATGATTCTGTGTATGTGCCTGCGGAGATAGGAGTAAGTTATCAAGAATTTCGTGCGGCAATATTTGCGTCACTCTTGAATACTACCCGCGCGCATTCTGTAATTGAGAAAATCAGCTTGATACATACAGTTAAAAGATAAATGTCAGCAGCTCTGTCCGGGGAAATATCCATGGGCAGGGCTGCTTGGTCTATTCGGAGATTGCAGAAAGCCAGCTGCATGCTTGTTGTGATCAACGGAAGAAAGGCGGAAAAGACTATTTTACTTTGCAGTAGAGTTCTCTTTGTCAGAATGCGAATGGGCGGAGGTTTTTTGAAATTCCAGCGGCGTCAGGCCGACCTCCTGCTTGAAGACGTAGCCGAAGTATTTTGCGTTAGAAAATCCGGCGGCGTCGCTGATCTCGAAGACCTTCATGTTTGTTTGCAGGAGCAGCTGTTTGGCGCGCTCGATGCGCGCAAGCTTCAGGTAATTGCTGAAGCTGACGCCCTCTTCCTTATGGAACAGACGGCAGAAATAGATCTTGGACAGGCCGACATGGTCGCTGACGAGCGCCATGTCGAGCGCGGGATCCGGCAGATGCTCGTTTACGAACTCCTTGGCCAGCTCGATCAGGTGATTGGACTGCCCGGCGGGCTTCTGGAACAGCCGTCCCAGAAGCTGCTTGGTCGCTTCCATGATGTAGTTGACCTGCTCGGAGATGCGGCGGCGCTTCTGGAGCGCGGAGATCGACAGTCCCAGCGCTTCGAGCTGCTCCGCGGGCATGCCAAGCCGCATGCTCTCCATCAAAATGGAGTGCAGATAATCGGCGCAGAAGGAGCGGACGTGCGTGGAGCCGTCGCCGTCGCGCACGGAGATCGCGTGCAGATGGGTCTCGATGGCGACGACAAGCTCGTCGAGCTTGTTTTCACGGAACAGCGCGAGCAGGTACTCCTGCAATTGCTGCGGATCCGGAAGCGAGGGCTCAAAATGGCGAATGTTTTTATAATGGATGATATCGTCCTCGCGCAGAACGTCCTGATAATTGAGCGCGACGATCGCTTCGGCATAGCTGAGAGGGCAGTCGGTAAGTGCCGAAACAATTCGACCGATTCCGGCGTGCAGGCGGCAGTCCGCAACCAGCAGAAGTTTGTTTTGCAGCATGGACAGCTGCTCTTCGATGAAGTTGTCCGGTGTTCCGGCGGGGATATTCAGAAGACAGTTGAAAATGTCGTGGCTGTCCTCCGCACCGCATGGCTGCAAACCTGCTTCGCGCAGCTCGCTGAGAATGGTGTCATACAGCGCAAGCCTTGTCTTGGAGCTGCCGCGGCGGCTGGGATACTCCAGCTCCATCGTGACGACGGCAAAGGCTTCGTGCTTCAGTGCAATGCGCAGCTCGCCGCAGCGCTTTTGCAGCTGCTCCTCTGTGCCATCCGGCGACCGGAGAAGCTTCTGCAAAAACTGCGCCTGCAGCTGCGGCAGATAATCCGATACAATCCGGTTGAGTGCGGCATGCCGCTGAAAGGCTTCGCGCTTGCTGTAGAAATAGTCGAGCGCCTTTTGCAGGCTACGCGTCAGATCTTCCGGGAAGATTGGTTTAGAGAGCAGATCGACCGCGCCCAGACGCACGGAATGCTTGGCATATTCAAATCGGGTATAGCCTGTGATGACGATGAAGCGCACGTCCGGGTCGAGCGCCGCGATGGCGTCCGCCAGCTCCAGACCGGAGATGATGGGGATACAGATATCCGTGATGATGATTTTCGGGCGGTGCAGCAGATACAGCTCCATAGCGCTGTCGCTGTCCGCAGCTTCGCAGACCACGCGAAGGCCGAGCGCCTTCCAGTCGATCATGGCCCTCAGCCGCTGCCGGACGGTCAGATCGTCGTCGATCAGCATGACGTCGTACATAGCAGTATCTCCTATTCCCTCTTAGCATCAATTCGGTAAAGGCTGGCCGCCGTTCCGTAGAAAAGCTGTTCTTTTTCCGACTGGCCTGCGCCGGCAAGCATACAGCCGAGAAGAACGGCCCGCAGATTTTCCACTGCCAGGATCAATGCAGAATCCTCCGGAATCATTGTGTTCGTACGCTGTATCTGGAAATCTGTTGTACCCAGCGATACGCTTCGGCCATGACGGACACAGCAAGGAAAATCTGAGCCCCACAGCAATCTGCCCGCACCGAATTTCTGAAGCAGCAGTGCAGTCGGCGCGCTTTCACAGAGAAAGGACAGATCAAAAAAGAGACTCTCATAGGGGTACAGACCGGGAAGCGCATCGATCAAATTCCATTGGTTGAATGCACTGCCACAGTGCGCAAGAATGAGCGGGACAGATGGATATTGTGTGCAGATATGCCGGATCGCAGAAAGATTTTCAGGATCCGCTATGGCAAGCTGTTTCCCAAGATGCAGAACAATTGGCACACCGAAACGGTTCGCCAGTGCACAGAGCCAGTCCGGCAGGAAATCCGCAACGTCCTGATACTGCGGATACTGTTTGGACAGCGTCAAATAGGGTTTGAGTCCGGAAAAGATGCCGCTTTGCAGCGCGTGGAAAACCGTATCAGGGTCGGAATCCGGCGCGACGAGCAGGAGCCGTCGTGAAAACGCAGAGATCTGGGCCTGCGGCTTCATGGAACGCAGAAAAAGATTGCTGCGCGAAATGCCTTCAAGTCTGCCGGTTCCCTGCCGAAACACGGGGAAACCGAAAAAAATCCCGCCCAGCATTCGCTCGCCGACCAATACCGCCCAGAATTGCTTCCAAGCTGCCCAATCTCCATCGGAGACAAGATCGCGGAATATCGGGATCCCATCCAGATCCAACTGGTCAAATTCGTATAAATGCGCGTGTGCATCGAGCATTTTGTCTGGCAGCTGTTCGCAGATTTTCCTGCTCCAGTCCATATCCTGTCGAAATAGTTGATAATTCATGTTTTATATGCCTCCCGGCGGCATCAACAGCGTGACTTTTGTGTATTCGCTGACTGCGCTGTCGATCTCCAATCCGTACCGCTCTCCGTAGGTTCGCCGGAGTCTCCAGTTTACGTTGTAAAGTCCGAAAAAATGCATATCCGCAGGAGGCGGGTAGCAGCGGAGCGTCTGCCGGATGGCGGATAGCTCCTGCGGCATGAGCCCGATGCCGTTGTCGGTAATGGTCAGGCGGAAAAAGTCCTTGTCCAGGCTTGCTTCCATTGTGATGAGGCCGTCATCGCGGTAGCCGTCAAAGCCGTGCACGACGGCGTTTTCCACGATCGGCTGGATGCTGAGCTTGATGATGATATGCGAGAGGTATTTCTCATCGATCCGGTTTTCCAGCCGGATATTTTTTTGCCGCGCCAGATGCTGGATCTGCAAATAATACTGCACGAGCTGGATCTCGTCGCGTAGCGGAATCATGGGTTTTCCGCGGGAAAGCGAGGATTTGAAAAAGCCGCTCAGTGCTGTGACCAGCTCGGTGGCGCTTTGCGCGTTTCCACTCTGCTGGAGCCAGAGGATCGAGTCAAGCGTGTTGTAAAGCAGGTGCGGATTGATCTGCGACTGCATGAGCCGCAGTTCTAGATTCTGCGCGGCGCGCAGATCCGTTTCGCGCACGCGCTGCGCGGCGACAAGGCTGTCGAGCATGTTGTTGATCTTTTCAGACAGGAACGCGATCTCATCGACACCAGCGGTGGAGCAGCGCAGGTCGATCTCGCCGCCGTCAATGCGCTTCATCGTACCGGTCAGATTCTGAATGGAGCGGGAAAGGCTGCCGGAGAGCTTGATCGACGCGGCCAGCGCAATGGCGGCGCTGGCGATGAGAAGCGCGCAGACCGAGATGATATACTGGTTCATTTCGCTGCGCGAAATGCCGGTATAGTCATTGAACGGGATCACCAGAAGACCGTCGCCGTCCAGTACGCTCCGGCAGGAGAGCATGACCGTCCGGCCATAGCGGTTTTTGTAGGAGAGCGTGCGCGTGCCGGACTCTGTTTTGAACAGCTCCCCGCGGCTGTCGTCCTGATAGACGTTTCCGACGGTATACTGCCCGGCAGAGGAATAGATGATGCCGTCGCGCCCGAGGATCAGGCCGCCGTCGGCAACATCGGAAAATGTGTGGCTGAGTTCGTCGGGATCGATGGCGAACAGAAGAACGCCGAGCTTTTCCATCGTCGCGGAATCATAGAGAAAGCGGATGCAGAACAGCTGGGAGCGGGAATAGTTGCTTTTGCTCTCCTGCAATGTGCACACGGCCCATTGTGTGCGGATATAGTCGCTCTGCGGCTCCAGACCGCGCGCGGAGAGCAGCGCGAGGACGTCTTCATAGCCGGAAAAGCAGGCACGGTAATTTGTCGAGTATGTATATGACAGGCCGTTTTTCAGGTGCAGCTCGACCAGAGGGAAGCTGACGCCGTCTGAAAAGGCGCTGCTGACGTGGTTGCGGATCTGCCCGGCGATCTGGCCGCGGAGAGACTCTGCGTCGGCACTGCTGGATTGTCCGGCGGCCTTGCGCAGAGGTGCGATCCGGAGCATCTGCGTTGTCCAGTCCTGCACAGACAGGAGATAATCGTCCAGTGCCTGCCCGGCGGAAGCAATATTGCGTTCGGACAGCTTGCTGCTGAGTACCCGCAGCTCTCTGGACGCCAGCCTGTAGGAGCAGACGCCGACCAGAAGTACGGACGCGACGCAGATGCAGCTCAGGCACAGCGCCAGCCGACGCTGGAAGGAATGCCCGTAAAGGCGGCGAAAGAGATCGATCATAAAAAACCTCCGGGCGCTCAGAACTGAAGCAGCGCGGTACAGCCGGACGCATAGTCCGGTTGCAGCTGTGGGAACAGCTGGAGCGCATTTTCAAACAGAATTTTTTTCTTTTCCTCCGCATGCAGAAGCGCACAGTCGATCCGGGCGCGCTGCGCGGGGCTGAAATAGCAGCCGGAGTCCGTGCCGAACAGGATGCGGTCTGCGCCGACGGCCTGTACGGCGCGTTCGAGCAGATTCATCTCCATGCTGTGCCAGCTGGAGGTGTCAGTGTAGAGATTGTCGGCTTTGTTCTGCTCAATTGCGCGGCACTGGTGCATCCCATCGCCGTCCGGGCTGCAGCCGAGATGCGACAGGACGGTGATCACGGATGGATGGCGGTCTGCAAACGGAACGAAGTCCTCCGGCATGCAGCCGGCTTCGCCGGTGTGCGTAACAATGGGCACACCGAGCCGCTCGGCAAAGGCATAGACCGCTTCGCCACAGGCTGAGATAGTGTAGCCATGGACGACCGGGTGGAGCTTCAGCCCCAGACACTGCCCGGATGCAAGCAGCCGCTCGGCCTGATGGAAGCTTCCCGGAAGCCGCGGGTCGAGCGTCACAAGCAGCTTGACGCGCGGGACGCCGGACAGCTCATGCAGCGCTTCTTCATTCCAGCGAATGTCTGCCCCTCCAACGGGGAAGAGCGTCCCGAGATGGCTGACGCAAGAGACAGCGACATTGGCGTATGCACTGTTGCGCAGCAGCAGAGGGAGGTCACCCGGCATCTCGGCCTGCGCCGTTTGTAGCTGCGGCTGCGGCAGATTCCAGCAGCCGTAATGCGCGTGAATATCGATGGCGGGCAGCGCGCGGAGCGCGGAAAGACGGTGCAGCTCGTTCATGGCGGGAGACTCCTGACAGGTATTTTATACACGATAACATGAAATGCCGTCAAGGACGGAAAAACCATCCAGTTCGCTGTGCGGCGTTTCTGCTCTGTAGCTTATTTTACACGATTCCGCGCGTGCCGTCTCCCCGAAATATTAACAAATGGTTTGATATATTACCCACTTTCGTTCAAAGCGTTGACTTTGGCAGCCGGGCTTGTTAGCCTGAAGCTACGAACGGCGCACGCCGCGCCGAAATATGGACATGGAGGAAGAATCATGAAACGTTACCTTGCATTGCTCCTCGCACTCGTCATGCTTCTCTCGCTGGCCGCCTGTACGAAGGCGCCTGCGCAGACTGCGGACGAGCAGACTCCCGAAACGACCGGAACCACCGAAACAGCGACCGAACAGACGTCTGAGCAGCCTGCAGCAGAGAGTGGAACGCTCAAGCTTGTCTGGCACGCCGCAACTGGTATCGACACACTCTTTGAAAATCCGTGGAGAGATGTGCAGTGCCTGTATCCGTACATGGTTTTTGACCGTCTTGTGAGCGTCAATGGCTCCGGCGAATATGTCATGGGCCTGGCAACCGACTATACGGTCAGCGACGACGGCCTGACCTACACATTCACCATCCGTGACGGAGTAACATGGCAGGATGGAACTCCGTTCACGGCAGATGACGTTGTCTTTTCACTCTGGGGCAATATTGCGAATCCCAATACGGCAGTCGGTAAGTCTGAGATCAGCTGCATTGAAGGTGCCGATGCGGTCATGAACGAAGGTGCCCAGACGCTGTCCGGCGTCAGCGTGGACGGCAACACCGTGACGGTGAAGCTGACGGCACCGAGCCGCGGCTTTATGGTCGGTGTCGCGCAGGTCGCCATTCTGCCCAAGCACGCTTTTGAGGGTGTTGCCCCGGCAGACTTTAATACCTGTAGCTTCTGGGAAAAGCCGTTCGGCACCGGTGCGTATAAGATCGATCAGGTCTCCTTCCCTGACTATTTCACCTGCGTGCGCAACGAAAATTACTGGGGCGAGCCTGCGGGCATCGAAAACGTCCTGTTTACCAGCTACGCGACCGGCGGCAACGACGCAATCGTTGCTTCCATGATCGCAGGCGATCTGGACTTCGCGTATGGCAACGCTATGAACGATATCGCGGTCGCCGACAACATCAAGGCACAGAACGCCGACGTTGAGAGCTACCTGCTGACCTCGAACTATATGCGCTTCTTCATCTTCAATCAGGTCGGCGCGTCCGATGGGCAGGAGAATCCCGGCATCAAGGACAACCGTGTCCGTCAGGCCATCAACCTGCTGATCGACAAGGAAGCGTTTGCAAGCCTCTATGCCGGTCAGGCCGAGGTGAAAACCACGTATCTTGCAAACTCTCATCCCTACTATAACACAGATATTGCACCGTTTGAACGCGACGTGGAAAAGGCCAAGGAGCTTCTGGAAGAAGCTGGCTTTGATTATTCCAAGAAGATCCGTATCTGCTATTACTATGACGATCAGACGACCGTTGACGCGATGGATCTGGTCTGCCAGAACCTTGCGGATGCAGGCATTACGGCTGAGGCTTTCCTTGCAACCGGTGATATCGGATCCATTCTCTATGACGTACACAACTACGATATTATGTACGCTGGCTGGAATAAGCTCGATCCTGTTATCCTCTATACCAACTTCACCGTTGGCGGCGGCGAGGACCCGATCATGGGCGACGAAGAATATCGCCGAGAGGTTTTTAATACCCTGCTCGACAAATATAACGCCACCACAGACGACGCTTCCGCGAAGGAAGCTGCCTATGAGATCCAGGCGGCAGCAATGGAATACATGGCCACTGCACCGATTTACGGTCTCAACACGGTCTTCATTGCCAACAGCGCGCATGTGAGCATCCCGTCCGATGTTCTCGTCCGGGACAACAGCTACACCACCGATTGGCAGTTCAGCAGTTGGAAGCTGGTCGGATGATTCTCTGAGCAAGCCCGGCTCCGGCCGGACAGCCCTGCAATGAGTCTGGCGGGCGCACTATGATTTCAGGCATAGTACACCCGCCTTATCGTAAGCAAAACCTGAAAGATTCGAGGTAGATATGCTCAAATATACACTCAAACGCCTGCTGGAGCTGATCCCGAAGCTTCTGATCATTTCACTTGTGATTTTCTTCGCGCTTCAGCTGCTGCCGGGCGATCCAATCACAAGATCGGTCTCGCCGGACGTCTATAAGAACATGAGCGCGGAGCAGCTGGAAGCACTGCGCGAAAGTCTGGGCCTGAACCGGCCGCTTCCTGTGCAGTATCTCTCGTGGCTCGGAAATATTCTTCGCGGCAATTTCGGCTATTCACAGGTGACAGGCTCTGATGTCGGCAAGATGATGGCCGGACGCCTGCCCGCGACTATCGAGCTTGCAATCTTCGCGCTGATCGTCGCAAACTTCCTTGGCCTGCTGTTCGGCTATCTGGCCGCAACACATAAAAACAGCTGGCTCGACTATGCCAATACGACCATCGGCGTAATCGGCATCTCCGTTCCGGAGTTCTTTTTCGGAATTTTGTTCATTCTTCTGTTTGCTTTGCATTTAAAGTGGTTCCCGACGGGCGGCCGCATGACGGCGGGCATCAATACCTTTGGGGACCGACTCAAATATATGGTGCTGCCGGGGTTCAGCCTTGGCATCTCCCTGATCGCGACGCTGATGCGCTTTACGCGCGGCTCGATGCTGGACGTTCTGAACAAGGATTATATCAAAACGGCGCGCAGCAAGGGTCTGCCTGAGTGGAAGGTCAACTTCAAGCACGGCTTCCGCAATGCGCTGATTCCCGTAATGACGCTGCTGGTGTTCCGGCTGCCCATTCTGGTCAGCGGCACGGTCGTAATTGAAAGCGTCTTCAATTATCCCGGCATGGGCGCGATGGTGCTGGACGCGCTGTCGGGCAGCGACGTGCCGGTGGTCATGCTTTCGACAATGGTCATCGCGGCCGTGACGCTGGCGGCGAGCTGTCTTGTCGATATTCTGACGGCTGCGCTCGACCCGCGCGTGCGCCTGAACTGACGGTGGTGAATACGATGAAAAAACAAACTGCATATAAATCCAGTCTGGCCAGACGGAATCTACAGAAATTCTGTGCGAACAAAATGGCGATCGCAGGCTGCGCGCTCATGACGGTCATCATTCTGGTATCACTGGCTGCGCCGCTGCTGACGCCGTATGATCCGACGCTGATGGACGTGACGCAGAAGGCGCTTCCCGTTTCGCGCGAGCATCTGCTCGGCACGGATCGCATGGGCCGCGATATTCTGGCAAGGCTTCTGTACGGAGGGCGTGTCTCGATCCTCATTGGACTTGTCAGCGCTGCGGGCGCCAGTCTGATCGGCGTTGTGCTCGGCTGCATTTCGGGCTATTACGGCGGCGCGGTCGACAAGGTTCTTCTTTATATCTCCGAGCTGTTCATGACTTTCCCGAGAACGCTGCTGGTGCTGCTGTGCGTCGGTCTTGCGGGGCAGAGCACCGCCAATATCATCTGGATCTTCATTCTGACGGGCTGGTCGGGCACGCATCGAATTGTACGCGCGAAGATCATCTCCCTGCGGGAGGAGCCGTTTATTGAAAGCTGTATCGCAAATGGCGTCAGCGGATGGTCGATCATGTTCCATCATCTGATGCCCAATACGCTTGGGCCGATCATCGTGGACGCGACGCTGTCTGTGGCGAGCTACATTCTGGCCGAAGCCGGACTGAGCTTCCTCGGCATGGGTGTGCCGTCCAATATCCCGACGTGGGGAAATATCATCAACGCGGCAAAGCGTCTGGACATCATTCAGACTATGCCGATGCTCTGGATCGCGCCGGGCGTTGCGATCTCTCTGTTTGTGCTGAGTATCAATTTCTTCGGCGACGGATTGCGCGATGTTTTTGATGCGGCTCAGTAACGCGCTGCGCAGGAGGAACGAACATGAAAGAATCAACCGATATTCTGCGGATCGAAAATCTGCAGACTGAGTTTAAAGTTGGCAAACGCATCGTCCATGCTGTCAATGGCGTCAGCTATACGCTTGGACGCGGACGGACGCTCGGCGTGGTCGGAGAATCCGGCTGCGGCAAGAGCGTGACGGCGCATTCCGTATTGCAGCTGCTGCCGAAGGCCGGCAGGATCGCCGGCGGAAAGGTCGAGTATATCCGCGCCGACGGTACGACGGTCCGGCTTGATCAACTCAAGCCGACAGGCAAACAGATGCGCGCGATCCGCGGCAAGGAGATCGCCATGATCTTTCAGGATCCCATGTCGACGCTAAATCCTGTATATACGGTGGGAAGCCAGATCCTTGAGAACCTGAACCAGCATGAAAAGCTTTCAAAGCAGGAAGCCATGCAGCGGGCCATAGAGATGCTGCGGGATCTGGGGATCCCGGATCCAGAGACGCGAATCAAGGAATATCCACACCAGTTTTCCGGCGGCATGAAGCAGCGCGTGATGATCGCGATTGCGATGATCTGCAATCCGGAAATTCTGATCGCAGACGAGCCGACGACCGCGTTGGATGTGACCATTCAGGCGCAGATCCTCGAGCTGATGAAGCGTCTGCAGAAGGAGCACGGGACGTCTATCATTTTGATCACACACAACATGGGCATTGTCGCGGAGAACTGCGACGATGTGGCGGTCATGTATATGGGACGCGTTGTGGAGTACGGCACGCTGGAGCAAATCTTTACAAATCCGCTGCATCCGTACACGCAGGCGCTGATGCGCTCCGTGCCGGTGCTGGGGATGGACAAATCCGGCGAATTGGAATCGATCCCCGGAACGACGCCGGACGCCGCAACGGTCTTTACGGGCTGCGAATTTGCCAACCGGTGTCAGCGCGCGACAGAAGCCTGCTTCCACCGCTTCCCGAAGGATACGGTCTACCCGGACGGGCACAGAGTCCGCTGCCTGCACTATGAGGAGGGGAAATGATGGAAGCAGAAAGACAGAAGCTGCTTGTGGTGGAGGATTTGTGCAAGGAATATCTCTCCCGGCAGAAGAAAAACGGACAGCACCGGACGGTAAAGGCCGTCGATCACGCGTCGTTCAGTGTCCTGCGCGGCGAGACCTTTGGGATCGTCGGCGAGTCCGGCTGCGGAAAGACGACGCTCGGCAAGTGCGTCGTCCGCCTGCACGAGCCGACGTCCGGAAGCATGTATTTTGACAAGGACGGCAGCGTGCAGGACATTCTGAAGCTTTCCCGGGAGGACAGCTTCCAAATGCGGCAGAAGCTGCAGATCGTATTTCAGGATCCCTATGCTTCGCTCAATCCGATGCACAACATTCTCGAAGCGTTTGACGAGCCGCTGCGGATCCACGGCTTTGGCGGCAAGGCGGAGCGGAAGGAGATCGTGGCCGAGATGCTGCGGACGGTCAACTTGCAGCCGGATTATATGTACCGCTATCCGCATGAATTTTCCGGCGGGCAGAGACAGCGCATCTGCATCGCAAAGGCACTTGCGCTCAAGCCGGATCTGATCGTCTGCGACGAGCCGGTCTCCGCGCTCGATGTGTCCATTCAGGCGCAGATTTTGAATCTGATGAAGAAATTGCAGCGCGAGTTCGGACTGTCTTACATTTTTATCGCGCATGACCTGAGCGTCGTGCAGTATATGAGCGACCATATTGCCGTTATGTATCTCGGCAAGATCGTTGAGATCGGGGAAGCGGGCGCACTGTATCAGAACAGCCTGCATCCTTATACGCGGGCGCTTCTGTCCGCGGTGCCGACGCCGGTTTATGGACAGAAGAAGCAGCGCATCGTACTGGGCGGCGATGTTCCGTCACCCCTTAATCCGCCAGCCGGATGCCGGTTCCATACACGTTGCGAGCACTGCATGGAGATCTGCCGGCATACAGAGCCGCAGCTGCGGCCAGCCGGAGATGGAGAGCATATGGTTGCCTGCCACCTGTATCAGCAAAATGGTGATGTGTGATGAAACGGATTTTATGTTATGGAGACTCCAATACATGGGGCTGTATTCCGGGCGTATATGCACGCTATCCGGAAGCTGTCCGGTGGACAGGCATCATGGCAAAGCAGCTCGGAGATGGCTATCGGATCCATGAGGATGGGATCAACGGTCGAAGCACAGTCTGGAATGATCCGGAAAATCCATGCAGGAACGGTCTTGCAGGGATCGGATATGCCTTATATCGAAGTAAGCCGCTGGATTTAGTCATAGTTATGCTTGGAACCAACGATCTGAATTATACAGATGCAAATGGCTATGAAAACGGGTTGTGCGTGCTGACCGAACAGATACTGTCAGCGCAGCGTGTCTTTCCGGGAACATCAGACGTGTTCTCCGACAATCCACGGCTGCTGCTGATTTCCCCGATCCGCACGACACCACAGATGCCACAGTATGAGCAGTCCTGCCTTCTGAGCCAGTCTACACAGCGTGTTGCGCGGCGCTTTGGTGTGCCGTGGATGGATGCAGCAAAATTTGCGCAGGCATCTACCGCTGATGGCTACCACATGGATGCAGATAATCACAGGCTTCTTGGTGTGGAAATTGCAAAAAGAATCAAGACAATACTCTAACAAAACGATAGGAGAATCAACATGAAAACAGGTTTTGTTCCGGCGCTTGGCACCCCGATCGATGAAAACGGCAACCTTGTTGTGGGCAGCTACAAAAAACAGATCGAGACCATGATTGCGCAGGGCGCGGCGGCGATACTCAGCATGGGTTCCATGGGACAACAGGCGTTTTTGCGCAATGAGGTCTGCGCGGAAACAGCCAAAGTAGCCGTGGAAGCGGTGAAAGGCCGCGTGCCGGTCTATGTCGGCTGTATGGATAACTCTATTTCCCGCGCAAAGGCGCGGATCGCGTCCATGGAAGGCCTGGACCTGACGGCGTTTGTGTTTACCACGCCGTATTATGAGGTCGATTCCGACGCGCAGTGCATCACCTATTTTAAGGCGGTCGCTGCGGCGACAAAGCATGGCGTGATCCTCTATGACCTGCCCGGTGTAACAAACCACAAGATCACCTACGAGATGGTCTGCACCCTGCATGAGCAGGTTCCGAATCTCATCGGCATCAAATCCGCAGATCTCTATATGCTGCGCAAACTGCGTCTGAATCCGCTCTTCAACGATTTTAAAATTTTCTATTCCGGCCTTGATGCATTTGACATCGCTTATCCGTGGGACATCGGCTGTATTCTCGATGGCATGCTTCCTTGCACACCGGTCAATACCGGCAAGCTGATCCGTGCGCTGGATGCCGGAGATCGGGAAGCAGCGGCAAGATATCTGGACAATATCATCACGCTGCGAGACTTCTTCTGCACCTGCGATCTGTGGCCTGCATTCAGTGCAGCTATGAACCTGCTGGGCTTTGCGGGGCTGCATGCACCTGATTGGATCACGCCCGTATCCAATGAAACCAACGAACGGATCCGCGCGGAACTGATCCGCATTGGAGAGCTTGGGCTATGATGGAAACAGAGGAAAACCGCTATGAAACACGCAAATGAACTATTCCAGCTGAATGGAAAAGTAGCAATCGTAACGGGCGGAAGAGGCCTATATGGCGCTTCCATTTCGGCTGGTTTGTGCGAAATGGGCGCAACAGTTATCATTGCGTCCAGAAACGGAGAAAAATGTGAGGAATATGCTGCAGAGCTGCGTTCACAGGGCTATAGCGCAAAGGGGTTACCGCTTGACCTGAATGACGATGCATCTATCCGTGTACTGGTGGAAACTGTTATCCGGGAATACGGGAAAATCGATATTCTTGTAAACAATGCGGTGGATCGCCGCAACCTGCGACCACTGGAAAAGGCAACACGAGAGGCCCTACAGGCATCTGCCAGTACAAATCTAAATGGGCAGATTCTTTTATCGCAGGCGGTTCTTCGCCACATGGTACAGGCCAAGAGCGGCAGTATCATCAATATCAGCTCCATGCGTGGGCTGGATTGCCCACATTTCCCATTTTATCCGGAATCTATGGAAAACGAAGTGAACTATACGACAGAAAAATGGGCGCTTGTCGGTTTAACAAAGTATATGGCAGGTTGCTATGGCAAGTACCACATTCGTGTCAACTGCATTGCGCCCGGCGGGTTTAATCCCGGAATGGCCGAAAACGAGGATGGCCGTACATTCATGAAGACTTATATAGAAAACTGTCCGCTTGGCTGCTGGGCAAACGAAGATGACATCAAAGGGCCAATTGTTTTTCTGGCTTCTGAGGCGTCAAACTATGTTACAGGTGCAACAATTGTAATGGACGGCGGTTGGACGATCTGGTAAGGAGGAGACTTCATTGCAATATGTAAAAAAAGACGGGATGTGCATTTCGAAATTTTCACTGGGAACAGTTCAGCTTGGGATGAATTATGGGCTCGGTGAATTTGCAACGAAGCCGTCAAAATCTGAAGCATTCCGAATCCTGAACCGTGCTGTGGAACTGGGCGTCAACACATTTGACACAGCAAACGACTATGGTGACTCCGAGCAGCTGATTGGACAGTGGCTGCAGACAAAGCCGTCAGACGAACGGCCGATGGTCGTAACCAAAATCGGCCCGTTCGATCACAGCAGCCCAGCGGTGTTGAAGTCGGATATCCTACGTCAGGCAGAAGCATGCAGAAAAAATCTGAGCGTTTCCTGCATTGATATGCTGATGGTGCATGATTTCGAGGACTATGAACAAGACACAGATGTTCTGGAGGAAACTTTCACGGAAATGAAACGAACTGGCCTGATCCGGTACAGCGCTCTTTCCGCATATTCCAGACATAATTACAACGTTCTGGCAGCGTCCGGATTTGATGCCGTGCAGATTCCTCTGAATGTGTTCGACTGGGGACAAATTGAAAACGGAGGGGTATCTGCGCTGGAGCGGTCGGGAAAAATTGTGTTTGCCAGGAGCGTTTACTTGCAGGGATTGGTCTTTATGAAGCCAGAAGAGTTAGATCCGCACATGGAATTCTGTGCACCGTACCTCAAAGAATACCTGCAAATCTGTGAGGAATTTGGTTTGTCGCCTGACGTTTTGGCCTTGTCTTTCGCCATTTCTGTTCCAGGAATCAGTTCTGTTGTTCTGGGCTGCCAGCGACTAGAGCAGCTTGAAGCAAATGGACGGCTAATTGATCAGACGGTTCATCTTTCACAAACGCAGATGCAGCGCCTACATAAGACGTTTACAGGAATCGACCCTCGGGTCATCAATCCCGGAGTGTGGTTCAACCACACGTAAAAAGAAAAAGCGGTAAAACGGACAGGAGGAATCGCAGCATGACAGTTCAGGATTTTATTGTGAACTACAGTGCGACGTTTGAATATCTGCACAAGCGCTATGGGAAGGCCGCGGTCGTTGCGCTCTGGGAGTACTTAGGCGAGACGAACACGGAGCTTTACAACATGGTCGCCGAGGGCGGGTTGGAAGGGTATCTCCGGTATTTTTATGGGGATACCGGTACCTGCTCCCGGGAAAACGTGGAGGGCGGCGCATGGATCGACGAGAACGGCCTTTATACCGAGCATCTGACAGGCTGCCCGTCTGTCGGAGAGCTGGAGGAGCGCGGCAAGCGGCCGTACCGTTACTACTGTGAGCACTGCTATTGGCTGTATCACAAGTCGCTGGAGGATCATGGCTTTACATACGACGCGGACTTTGAATTGCAGCCGCGCGAGACCGGCTACAGCAAGCAGTGCACGTTCTGGGCCAAGGCAAGGGAGGACGCAATATGAGCGCGATCGGAGAATGGTTTGGGTATTACAGCGCGATTTTCAATTACATAGAAAAAACCTATGGCCGAGAGGAGCTTGAAAAGTACCTGGACTACATCGCGAAGGTGCCAAACTGCGATATCAGCGCGCTGTACCGGGAGGGCGGTCTGGATGCGATCCAGGCGCGGTATAAAAAAAACTTCCGGTTGGACGGCGATGAGAATACGGTCCGCAGTGTGTGTGACGGAGAGAGCCTTCAGATGCAGGTGCGCTGTCCGGCATATTTCAACGCGCCGCCGTCTGCACATCCGGCCCGCCAGATCACAGAGCGCTTCTGCGACTGCTGCATCCGGCTCAATACCGGCATCCTGCGCGAAGCTGGATATGCACTGATGGTGCAGAAGACAGGAACCGGAACGTGCGAGTGGCGCATCAGAAAGGAAGAGAACCCATGATTGCTGACACGATTGAACATGCAGGCAGATATTTCTGCGCGGAAGGGATCACAAAGGCATTGCAGCTGCTGCGCGGCTATACCCCTGCGGATTTTGTGCCTGGAAAGCATGAAATTGACGGTGAACGGCTCTTCCTCATCCATACAGAATATGAAACAGAGCCGGCCGAACAGGGGCTGATGGAAGCGCACCGAAAATACGCAGACGTAATGCTGATGCTGGAGGGCGAGGAAGCGCTTTATTTCAAGCCCACAGGAAGACTCGGTCATATGACAAACGAGTACGACCCGGAGCAGGACGCGCTGCTGGCCGCGGTGGATGAGGACGCTTCGCGGCTGGTGTTCCGGCCCGGCATGTTTGCAGTGCTTCTGCCGGAGGACGCGCACTGCCCGGGCTGTCAGCTAAGCGGCCCGTCCCACGTTAAGAAAATCATTGCAAAGGTCATGCTGGAAAACAAGGAGGAAAAACAATGAGCAAGTTTACATTCAAACCCGCGGATTGGGTGCCGTATAAGGATTTTGACCCGGAAATGATGGCGCGCCTGCGCGCGATGAAGCCGGAGGATCTTCTTGCGCCGAATCCCAATTCCAAGGCGAAGATCATCATCACCAAGGGCGTCGACGCCTATGAGATTGCGGACATGTTCACGCATATCAAGGAATCCGACGATTATGACCGGCCATTCATCATGATCTCCGGCAATCCGTGCCCGGATACCTATATTCCGCTGGCAAATCTCATCAACCAGTTCCGTGTCAACTGCCGGAATCTGATCTGCTTCCCGATGGACGAGTGGGCAGACGATCAGGGCAATATCGCTCCGCTTGATTACACGGCGGGCTTTGGCTATTCCTTCTTCAAGTATTTCATCATGCGCATTGACGAGGATCTGCGTCCCAAGAAGGAGAATATCTACTACCACTGCAAGGAATTTACGCCGATCTATTCCGACCTCATCATGGAGCGCAGCGAAGGCAAAGGCGCTGACGCCTGCTATTCCGGCCCCGGTTGGACCGGCCACTGTGCGTTCATCGATCCGAGTCCGGAATTCATCAACGTCAAGGATATGGACGAATATCTGGAGCAGAAGGCCGGTATCGTCACGCTGCATCCGCTGACGATCGCGCAGAACTCTCTGCATGGCGTATTCGGTCAGTCCGGCGATGTGAGCTGGGTCCCGCCGAAGGCCGCGACGATCGGGCCGTTCGACGTGGCGCATTCCCGCCACCGGCTGGAGAGCCACGCGCTCA
>ERZ791603.1382-NODE-1382-length-18248-cov-3.616941_pt1 | contig 18248 bp, 17 predicted proteins | sample MGYA00509966_ERZ791603 | MGnify/ENA primary metagenome ERZ791603 (study PRJEB30046, sample SAMN00791931) | human gut metagenome | study: EMG produced TPA metagenomics assembly of the A metagenome-wide association study of gut microbiota in type 2...
GCGACCCTAACCTTGGCAAGGTTATGCTCTACCAACTGAGCTATTTCCGCATTTGCAACCGTTGTTTCTCGATTGCGGTTGCAAAGGTAGGCATTTTCTTGATATCTGCAAGCATTCGGAACACTTTTTTCTCAAGAAAATGTGCATTGTGTTTTTGGCAAACGACAAATGTTTTGATTATCAACTCATTCTATCGCGATAATCTTCGTAGGAAAACTGCCTGAAGATTTCGGCTTTGCCATCCGCTGTCCACAGAGCAATGGCAGGATGGTGAATTCCATTAAACATATTCGTTTTTACCATTGTATAATGTATCATATCTTCAAAGACAATTCGTTCGCCTGCCTGCAGTTCATGGTCGAAACTCCAAGACCCCATGTAATCTCCGCTCAGGCAGGAATTGCCCCCGAGACGATAGACAAACGGTCCCTCCTCTCCCATCACCGCTCCGCGAACGGCGGGCTGATAAGGCATTTCAAGACAGTCGGGCATGTGGCAGGTGAAGCTGACGTTGAGAATGGCCGTACGGATGCCGCGGCTTTCGACAATATCCACCACCTCGGAGGTGAGGACTCCGGTTTGCCAGGTGAAAGCCGAACCGGGCTCGAGGATGATACGCAAATGCGGATAGCGCTTTTTCAATCCTTGCAACAAGCCGGTCAGATGCCGGGTATCATAATCCTTGCGGGTCATCAGGTGGCCGCCGCCCAGGTTGAGCCACTTGATTTGAGAAAACCACGGAGAGAACTTCTCTTCAAGATGTTGCAAAGTGCGCTCAAGCTCAAACGAAGATGACTCGCAATGGCAATGACAATGGAAACCTTCGATCCCCTGCGGCAAACGGGCGGGCAACAGATCGGCAGTGATCCCGAAACGGGTGCCGGGAGCGCACGGGTTATAGAGTTCGGTCTCTACCTCCGAATACTCGGGATTAACACGGATGCCGCAAGAGATGCCGCTGCCTTCGGCCACGGTCAGCGGATAGAAGCGGCTGAATTGAGACAGGGAATTGAACGTGATGTGGCTGCTGCAACGCATGATCTCCGGGAAGTCCGCCTCGGTATAGGCCGGGGAATAAGTATGCGCCTTACTGCCGAACTCTTCGAGCGCCAAACGGGCTTCGTAGACGGAGCTGGCCGTGGAGTGTCCGATGTACTCCCTGAAAATGGGAAATGAACGCCACATGGCAAAAGACTTGAAAGCAAGGATGATTTCAACTCCGGCATCATCGGCTACACTCTTTATCAGGCTGAGGTTCTTTCTCAGCAGCTCCTCTTCCATGATATAACACGGAGAGGGGAATTGGGTAAAATCTATCATAGTCAACTACAAGGTTCACCACAGAGTAACACAGAGTCTCACGGAGTTTTAAGTTTTTATCAGTGGGATCTTAAGGAGAGAAAAATTTCTCTGTGCGGCTCTGTGTTACTCTGTGGTGAGAATAAATTATTCTATTACTTTAAATCTGGCGAAACGCAGCAACAGCTGTTTATCGCCTGCATTACGGAAATGAATGGTAGCTTTGGCATTGTCGCCCGTACCTTCTACGCGAATCACCTCACCCAGGCCGAAGCGTTCGTGCTCGATGGTCTGTCCGGGCTGTACGCCGGCGACGCCGGCTCCGGAAGCCGACGATGGGGAGAGCGTAGTCCCACTTACCTTTTTCAAGTTACGGGGGACCGTCGGCGCGATGATCTGCGCCTTCGGCCGTTCGCGTTCCGGACGGTCGGCCGACGGACGGGCAGAGAAGCGTTCGGAAGACGAACGGCGCGAATACCCCTCTTCCATCTCGCGGCGGAAGCGGCCGGCCCCTTCGTCGATGCTCCGGCCTAAAGCGGCCTCCTGCGGAAGTTGCAGGAAACGGGTGTCGATGTCCCGCAAGAAACGGCTGGGGCTGCCGAACTCCATCTTACCGTAACGGAAACGGGTTTTGGCAAACGAGAGGAAACAGTGCTCTTCGGCACGGGTGATGGCTACATAGAACAAGCGTCGCTCCTCTTCCATCGCACGGGGTGAATCGCCCGCCATCCCGCTGGGGAAAAGATTCTCTTCCATCCCCACCACGAATACGTTGCGGAACTCCAGTCCTTTGGCGGAATGTACCGTCATCAGAGTCACCTTCTCGCCGTCTCCCTCCTTGTCGGAATCCTGATCGGTGAGCAGGGATACTTCGGAGAGAAAGTCGATCAGAGAAACGTTCGTGTTCCCCTCTTCCTGACGCATGGCACAAAAATCATTCATACCGTTCACCAGTTCCTCGATGTTTTCTTTCCGGCTGAGATTTTCGGGCGAATTGTCCTGGCAGACTTCATTGATGATGCCGGACTGACGGATGATCTCCGTACCTATTTCATAAGCATTCTTTACGGTCACATCTGCCATAAACTGCTCGATCAGCGCACGAAAATCCTGCAATTTGGTATGTGTGCCTTTATTGATGGAAAGCCCGTACGTAATGGGTTCGCAGAGTGCGGTCCAGAGGCTGACATTGTTATCGGTGGCGGCAGTAATAATCTTGCCCACCGTGGTATCGCCGATGCCGCGTGCCGGATAATTGATAATCCGCTTGAACGCCTCCTCGTCATTGGGGTTGACCACCAGGCGGAAGTAGGCTATGATATCTTTGATCTCCTTGCGCTGATAGAAAGAGAGGCCGCCGTAAATCTTATAAGGCATGCCCCGTTTGCGCAAAGCCTCTTCGAAGACACGGCTCTGGGCATTGGTACGATAAAGGATGGCGAAGTCGGAGTATTCATAATCGTGCTCGCGACGCAGTTGCGCTATTTTATTGGTCACAATGTCGCCTTCTTCCACATCACTGTAAGCCTGAAAGACCCCGATGGCCTCACCCCGTTCCTTCTCGGAGAACACCTCTTTGGGGATCTGCCGCTCGTTCTTTTCGATCAGGCTGTTGGCCGCACGGACAATGGTCTGGGTGGAACGGTAGTTCTGCTCCAGCTTGAAGACTTTGGTATCGGGATATATCTTGGTGAAATACAAAATATTGTCAATGTCCGCTCCCCTGAAGGAGTAGATGCTCTGCGCGTCGTCGCCCACCACGCATACACGCTGATTCTCCTTTGTCAGTTGCAGCACGATGCTGTGCTGTGCATAGTTGGTGTCTTGATACTCGTCGACAAGCACATAGCGGAACTGCTCGCGATAGCGTGCCAGCACGTCGGGAAAGTCGCGGAAAAGGATATAGGTATAGACCAGCAGATCATCGAAATCCATTGCTCCGGCCTGCCGGCAACGCTCCCAGTAGCGGCTGTAGATATCCCGTATGGCAGGCATCTTTGCGGCAAGATCGCCCTCGTACGCCTCCTTGTTGGCTGCGTATCCCGAAGGAGACACCAGGTGGTTCTTCGCATTGGAGATGCGTGCCTGCACACTGCCGGGCTTATAGGTCTTCTCGTCAAGCCCCATCTCTTTGATGATGGAACGAATCAGGCTCTTGCTGTCCGCCGAATCGTAGATGGTGAACTGCGACGTAAAGCCGATATGGGACGCCTCGGCACGAAGAATACGGGAAAAAACCGAATGGAACGTACCCATCCAAAGGAATCGTGCACGCTGCTCGCCCACCTGCCGGGCAATACGCTCCTTCATTTCACGGGCAGCTTTGTTGGTGAAAGTCAGTGCCAGGATATTCCAGGGATTGTAACCGTTTTCGAGCAGATAGGCTATCTTATAAGTGAGCACACGCGTCTTTCCGGAACCGGCACCGGCAATGACCAGCGAAGGGCCATCACCGTAGAGCACCGCCGCACGCTGGCTTTCATTAAGTTCTTCGATATAGTCGGGCATAAAATTTATCTGTTAAATCTCTATTCACGGGCAAAGATAGAGGAAAGTTTGGACAACTCCGAACATTTGGGCCCTATATCCTGTTATATATTCAGAGAAATGAAATAAAAGATTTGAATTTATGAATACATTATTAATGTCTTTAATATTTACGACCATGACTTACGAAATGCCTAAACTTCCGTACGCAAACAATGCGCTGGAACCTGTAATCAGTCAGCAAACCATCGATTACCATTATGGTAAACATCTTCAAACATATGTAAACAATCTCAATAGCCTGGTTCCGGGCACCGAATATGAAGGAAAAACAGTAGAAGCCATCGTAGCCTCGGCTCCCGACGGAGCTATCTTCAATAATGCCGGACAGGTGCTGAACCATACTCTGTACTTCCTGCAATTTGCGCCGAAACCGGCAAAGAACGAACCGGCAGGCAAGTTGGGAGAAGCCATCAAACGCGACTTCGGCAGCTTTGAAAACTTCAAGAAAGAGTTCAACGCAGCTTCTGTAGGATTGTTCGGTTCGGGATGGGCCTGGCTGTCCGTTGACAAAGACGGAAAGCTGCACATCACCAAAGAGCCCAACGGAAGCAATCCGGTACGCGCGGGACTGAAACCGTTACTGGGATTTGACGTATGGGAACATGCTTACTACCTCGACTATCAGAACCGTCGTGCCGACCACGTAAACAAACTGTGGGAGATCATCGACTGGGATGTCGTAGAAAAACGGCTGTAACCTAACTCTTTTCACCACGGAGTAACACAGAGTATCACAGAGCTTTTTTTTGTTAATAATCAACAACTTAAAATCGTCTCTGTGTTACTCTGTGTTTTTTATGGTGAGTTTTGAGAAAGGGCGAAAACAAATTCCGCATGACTCCGCGATGAAATAATCCCCGATTTACTTTCTTCTTATTTTCTTTTTCACTTACTTTGCCTCCGTAAAGACAAAGGGGTGCCACCCGGTGGCTGAGATTATACCCTAAGAACCTGATGCAGTTAGTACTGCCGAAGGGATTGTGTATTTCTTCCGTTTTTTCTTTTTCCCGCACGCACCCCTCTTTGTATTTACTTTCATTTATCCCCAAACACACCTATACGAATATGAAAGTACAAGTGAACAACAAAGAAGTGGAAACAACCGCAAGCACACTGGCCCAGCTTGCCACCCAACTGCAACTTCCCGAAAACGGTGTAGCCATCGCCGTCAACAACCGAATGATACCGCGTCCGCAATGGGACGGATTCGGGCTGCAAGAGAATGATAACCTGATTGTGATTAAAGCAGCCTGCGGAGGATAGCCTATGTTAAGCCTACAATTTATCACCCATCAAACAGAGAATTACTCCTATCTGGAATCGGCGCGCATGGCTCTCGAAGGGGGCTGTAAATGGATCCAACTGCGCATGAAAGAGGCATCGCCGGAAGAGGTGGAGGCAGTGGCACTGCAACTGAAACCTCTCTGTAGAGCTAAAGAAGCGATCCTGATTCTCGACGACCACGTAGAGCTGACCAAAAAGCTGGAAGTGGACGGGGTGCACCTGGGCAAAAAAGACATGCCCATCGGCGAAGCCCGGCAGATACTGGGCGAAGCATTCATCATTGGCGGAACGGCCAACACCTTTGAAGACGTAAAGCTGCATCATGCCGCCGGAGCCGACTATCTGGGCATAGGCCCTTTCCGGTTTACCACCACTAAGAAAAATCTGAGCCCGGTACTGGGACTCGAAGGCTACACCTCCATACTGGCACAGATGAACGAGGCCGGTATCCGGATACCGGTAGTAGCCATCGGAGGGATCGTGGCGGAAGACATTCCGGCCATTATGGAAACGGGGGTGAACGGCATCGCCCTCTCCGGAGCAATCCTGCAAGCACCGGACCCGATAGAAGAAACAAAAAGAATTCTAAACATATAAGGAAATGAACTGAATTCACCACAGAGTAACACAGAGTTCCACAGAGATGGTTTTCTCTTAATACTCTATAAACAAGAAATTTAAAACTCTGTGAGACTCCGTGTTACCCTGTGGTGAAATGAACTCAAAACAAGATCAGAAATGGAAAAGTTAATCATTGCGGGACGTGAATTCAACTCCCGCCTCTTCCTGGGAACAGGTAAATTCAGCTCAAACGAATGGATGGAACAGTCGATACTGGCATCGGGCACCGAAATGGTGACAGTGGCCATGAAACGTGTCGACATGGAGAGCACGGAAGACGACATGCTGAAACATATTGTACATCCGCACATTCAGTTGCTTCCCAACACATCGGGCGTACGCAACGCGGAGGAAGCGGTGTTTGCCGCACAAATGGCACGCGAGGCTTTCGGAACCAACTGGCTGAAACTGGAGATTCATCCCGACCCGCGCTATCTGCTGCCCGACTCGGTGGAGACCCTGAAAGCGACTGAAGAACTGGTGAAACTCGGATTCGTCGTGCTCCCCTATTGCCAGGCAGATCCGGTGCTATGCAAACAACTGGAAGAAGCGGGAGCCGCCACGGTAATGCCGCTGGGAGCACCTATCGGAACCAATAAAGGACTGCAAACCAAGGAGTTTCTGCAAATCATTATCGAACAGGCAGGAATCCCGGTAGTGGTGGACGCCGGAATCGGAGCACCGAGCCATGCGGCGGAGGCTATGGAAATGGGTGCATCGGCATGCCTGGTAAACACAGCTATCGCCGTAGCCGGCAACTCGATAGAAATGGCAAAAGCCTTCAAGCAGGCAGTAGAAGCCGGACGGACGGCATACGAGGCCGGACTGGGTATGCAGGCCATAGGGTTCGTGGCGGAAGCAAGTTCACCACTGACGGCATTTTTAAACGAATAAAACAATAACCTCGCCTCCGGCCCCTCTCCCGTCGATCACTCTTCGGGAAAAGAATACGGGGCTGAGAGATCCTAATAACGAATGTATGGAACAAAGAATAAAATTTCCCCGCTCTGAGAAGGTATATCTGTCCGGCAAGCTATTCCCCGAAATCCGTGTAGGTATGCGAAAAGTAGAGCAAGTGCCCAGCACAACTTTCGAAGGAGAAAAGAAGGTGATCACTCCCAATCCGCATGTGTACATCTACGATACCAGCGGTCCTTTCAGTGACCCCGACATAGAAATCGACCTGAAAAAAGGCCTCCCGCGCCTGCGTGAAGAATGGATACTGAACAGAGGAGACGTGGAACAATTGCCCGAGATCAGTTCGGAATACGGACGCATGCGGCGGGATGACGGGAGCCTCGACCACCTCCGTTTTGAACATATCGCACTGCCCTACCGGGCCAAGGCCGGCCGGCATATCACCCAGATGGCGTATGCCAAACAGGGCATTGTCACTCCCGAAATGGAATATGTGGCTATCCGTGAGAATATGAACTGCGAAGAACTGGGCATCGAGACCCATATCACACCCGAATTCGTACGTCAGGAAATAGCCGAAGGACGGGCGGTGCTGCCTGCCAACATCAACCATCCCGAAGCCGAACCTATGATTATAGGCCGCAACTTCCTGGTGAAAATCAATACCAACATCGGCAACTCCGCCACTACCTCGAGCATAGACGAAGAGGTGGAGAAAGCAATGTGGAGCTGTAAATGGGGAGGAGACACATTGATGGATCTTTCGACCGGAGAGAACATACACGAAACGCGGGAATGGATCATCCGCAACTGTCCCGTTCCGGTGGGGACCGTACCTATCTACCAGGCTCTGGAAAAGGTAAACGGAAAGGTAGAGGACCTGACCTGGGAACTGTATCGCGACACGCTGATCGAGCAGTGTGAGCAGGGAGTGGACTACTTCACCATCCATGCGGGCATCCGCCGGCATAATGTGCACCTGGCGGAAAAACGCCTCTGCGGCATCGTATCCCGCGGCGGAAGTATCATGAGCAAATGGTGTCTGGTGCACGACCGGGAAAGCTTCCTTTACGAACACTTCGATGACATCTGCGACATCCTGGCACAATACGATGTCGCAGTGTCGCTCGGCGACGGCCTACGGCCCGGATCGACCCACGACGCCAATGATGAAGCGCAATTTGCCGAGCTCGACACAATGGGCGAACTGGTGGTGCGCGCCTGGGAGAAAAACGTACAGGCATTTATCGAAGGACCGGGACATGTGCCGATGCACAAGATACGCGAAAACATGGAACGCCAGATTGAAAAATGCCACAATGCCCCGTTCTATACGCTCGGCCCGCTGGTGACGGACATCGCTCCGGGATACGACCACATCACTTCGGCTATCGGAGCGGCACAAATAGGATGGCTGGGAACAGCCATGCTATGCTATGTGACCCCTAAAGAGCACCTCGCCCTGCCCGATAAAGAAGATGTACGCGTGGGAGTAATCACTTATAAAATAGCCGCCCATGCGGCCGATCTGGCCAAAGGACACCCGGGGGCACAGGTACGCGACAACGCACTGAGCAAAGCCCGGTACGAATTCCGGTGGAAAGACCAGTTCGACCTATCGCTCGATCCGGAACGTGCATTCTCTTACTTCCATGCCGGACGGCATACCGACGGAGAGTATTGCACCATGTGCGGACCGAATTTCTGCGCGATGCGACTGAGCCGCGATCTGAAGAAAACTCAAAAACAAAAATAGGATGACCGTAACGGAAAGGACAGCGGAATACCGGAAAGCACTCGATGTGCCTATCTCCCAACTGGAGACGGACCGGATTGTAAAAGAAATCCTGGATCGACCGGAGAACTTTGACAACATTTACCGGCTGACGTCGGACGATAAATTATTGGTGTCCTGGCGGGCCTTATGGATATGCGACAAACTGTGCAGGCAGAAGCCGGAGTGGCTGATCCCTTTCAGGGAAGAGCTGACCGGAAGGTTGATGTCCTGCGGGCACGATGGTTCGAAACGACTGCTTCTTTCCATACTCTACCATGCACCCGCAACGAAGGTGCCTTCCGTGGCTCTGCTCAACTTCTGCCTGGACGCCATGCTGTCGCCCCAAGAGAGTATCGGCGTGCAATCGCTCGCCATCCGAATGGCTTACCGCCTGTGCGAGCCCGAACCGGAGTTGCTGTATGAGCTGCGTACCATACTGGAGAGTACAGAGACGGAAATGTATTCGACCGCCGTAAAATCGGCTGTACGGAACACATTGAAGAAGATTAACCAGAAGAATAAAAAGAAAAAATAAAATGTTTTCAGATGAATTAGAAAAGATTTCCTGGGAAGAGACGACTAAAGCCATCTATTCCAAAACTGACGCTGATGTGCGCCGCGCATTGTCGAAGGAACACTGCGATGTAAATGATTTTATGGCATTGATTTCGCCGGCTGCCGCTCCATATCTGGAGACGATGGCACGTCTCAGCCGGAAGTATACGATGGAACGCTTCGGAAAAACAATCTCGATGTTCGTACCTCTCTATATTACAAATTCTTGTACAAACTCGTGTGTATACTGCGGCTTTAACCACAACAACCCGATGAAGCGTACCATCCTTACGGAAGAAGAGATGGTGAACGAGTACAAGGCGATCAAGAAGCTGGCCCCCTTTGAGAATCTGTTGCTGGTGACAGGAGAGAATCCTGCCAAAGCCGGAGTGGACTACATCGAACGTGCCCTCTTGCTGGCAAAGCCCTACTTTGCTAACCTTCAGATTGAAGTAATGCCACTTAAAGCAGAAGAATATGAACGACTTACACATGCAGGTCTGAACGGGGTCATCTGCTTTCAGGAGACGTATAACAAAGCCAATTACAACATCTACCACCCCCGCGGCATGAAGTCTAAATTCGAATGGAGAGTCAACGGATTCGACCGCATGGGACAGGCCGGAGTACACAAGATAGGAATGGGCGTACTGATCGGACTGGAGGAATGGAGAACGGATATCACCATGATGGCCTATCATCTCCGCTACTTACAGAAGCATTATTGGAAAACGAAATATAGTGTCAACTTCCCCCGCATGCGCCCGTCGGAAAACGGAGGCTTCCAGCCCAATGTGGTGATGAACGACCGTGAGTTGGCACAAGTGACTTTTGCGATGCGTATCTTCGACCATGATGTAGACATCTCCTACTCTACCCGCGAAAGCGCAGCCTTCCGTAACCACATGGCTACGCTCGGAGTGACCACCATGAGTGCGGAAAGCAAAACGGAACCGGGAGGATACTTTACCTATCCGCAAGCACTGGAACAGTTTCACGTAAGCGACGAGCGGAAAGCCGTGGAGGTGGATGCAGCACTACGGTCGCTGGGACGGATACCGGTATACAAAGACTGGGACACGGCGCTGACGCTACCCCAATGCTGATAACTGAAATAAAAGGGAATTTATGGAAAGATACAGCAGACAAACCATGCTTCCAGAAATAGGAGAAGCAGGACAGCTAAAGCTAAAAGCTGCCAAAGTACTGATTGTAGGCGTGGGAGGACTCGGTTCTCCCATCGCCCTCTATCTGGCCGGCGCGGGAGTGGGTACCATCGGGTCGGCAGATGACGACGAAGTGAGCCTCAGCAATCTGCAGAGGCAGATACTCTACACGGAGGAGGAAGTGGGCGACCTGAAGGCTATCTGTGCCTCCATGCGGATCAGCGCCCTCAACAGGGAGATAAAAGTGAATGCCTGTCCGGGAAGGCTAAGTAAAGAAAATGCACGTGATCTGATAGGCCAGTATGACATCATCGTGGACGGTTGCGATAACTTTGCAACCCGGTATCTGCTCAGCGATGTCTGTTCGGAGCTCGGGAAACCGTATGTATACGGTGCTATCTGCGGATTTGAAGGACAAGTGTCCGTCTTCAACTACGGAGAAGGAACTCAACGGAAAACTTATCGTGACCTCTACCCGGACGAAGAAGGAATGTTACACATGCCTCCTCCTCCCAAGGGGGTGGTCGGAGTGACACCGGCAGTAACGGGCAGTGTGGAAGCATGCGAAGTTCTCAAAATCATTTGTGGATTCGGAGAGGTCCTGGCAGGCAAACTATGGACAATTGACTTGCGGACATTGCAATCTAACATATTTTCACTATAAAGGTTGGTTTCTGATTAAGTTAATTAGTAACTTTGCTAAACTTAACAGTTTAACAAAAGAAATGAAACTTATCGTAGTAACGACGCCTACTTTCTTTGTAGAAGAAGATAAGATTATCACTGCTCTTTTTGAAGAGGGACTGGATATTCTGCATCTCAGAAAACCGGAAACACCGGCTATGTATTCAGAGCGCCTGTTGACACTGATTCCGGAGAAATACCACAAACGGATTGTCACGCACGAACACTTCTATCTGAAAGAAGAATTCAACCTGATGGGAATTCATCTGAATGCACGAAATCCCAAAGAACCGCATGACTATTCGGGACATATCAGTTGTTCGTGTCACTCGGTGGAGGAAGTGAAGAATAAAAAGCACTTTTATGATTATGTATTCATGAGCCCGGTTTATGACAGTATCTCGAAAGAGGGATATAACTCACCCTATACAGCCGAAGAACTGCGCCTGGCAGCCAAAGACAAGATCATTGACAACAAGGTGATGGCATTGGGAGGTATTACGCCGGATAACATACTGGAAGTGAAAGATTTCGGATTCGGAGGTGCAGTAGTTTTAGGAGATTTATGGGGCAAATTCGACGCTTGCTCCGACCAGGATTACCTGGCAGTGATAGAACACTTCAAGAAGCTGAAAAGAATGGCGGACTGAACGAAACGACAACAGACAAAATAAAATAGGGTGATTCTCCTTGCGGAGGTCACCCTATTTCGTTGAAACCTATTTGATTAAAATTCGTAATGGAATCCGAATGTAAGGTCTTCACTGCTTGCGCTAAAGCCAAAACCGTTACCCATATAATCGTCCTTATATCCCAGGAAGCCACATTTGGCAACCAGGCTGAAATGCTGGTTCAACTTGATAGCGATACCCGGTTTCAGACCGATCTCGAAACCGTTTACAGCATCACCGCCATCTTTCACCTTAGTGGTAGCAAAACCAAATCCGCCATCGACAAACAGACGTACGATCTTGTTTTCATAATAAGAAAAACGTGCGTAAGGAGCAATGGCAAATGTGTTTGTCGAGATATGCTCCTTGTATTCATGGTTGAACTGAAGCTCAACGCCCAATGCCCATTGTTCGCTCAGGTTGTATCCGATCTCCGGAGCCAGTTTAAAGGAAGTGGTATTGGCATCATCATTACGCCACAAACCTACGGTACCTCCCATGTAAAGGTCTTGTGCCTTAACAGATAAAGTTGCAATAGCAACAAATAAAAACAATACAATCTTTTTCATCTTCTTAGTAGTTTTAATTAAATACACCTATTTTGAAAACAAACAAAAGAATAATTTCACTTTTGTTTCGGGGCGCAAAAGTATATCATATTCATTAATTAAACAACTATTTCGATCATTATTCACCAGAGAGCAAAATGAAAAAAGCCGCTTGTAATTGATTTACAGCGGCTTTTCTATTTAAATATTTACCGGTTTCCCTCAGAACTTATAACCTACGCTAATAGAAAGATTCAGATTCTTACCATTTACGTTGTCCATGACATCGACAAACCCGAACTGACCGTCAAGCCCTGCGATAATCTTGCCAAACTCCGCGGCAACACCGATACCAAGACCTACATCGCCACGTTTCAGCAGACCGTCGTCACCAAAGGTATCGACTTCCAAGCGCCCTTTGCCCAGATCTACTTTGGAATTACCCGCGATACCGCAAGCAAAATAAGGACCTGCACTCAACACGATATTAGTATTATCGGCTACTTTGAAACGCGCAGCAGCCATAACCGGCAGTTCCAGATAAACAGCATTCACACTCAGTTCGTCCTTCTTGGCACCTTTGGAAGATACAAACAAAGAGGGTTGCAACGACCAGATTTCATTAAATCCATACTCCATGCCACCGCCTATCTTGAATCCTACTTTGGCATTCATGTCAAAATCACCGGTAAAGTTACTGATATTCATTCCCACCTTGGCATTCCAGCTCACTTGAGAAAAGCCCACAACCGAAACGAGGGCAAACAATACAAACACAAGATTTCTTTTCATAATTCTGTAATTTTAGTTTGTTAAAAATATAATAAGTAAGGTTTCATAAGATAAAGGAAATATTTTTATTTGAATTATACAAATATTTACTCTACATTTTAGGTTTCCGCCGGCTTTTCTCTCCTGTAGGCTCTGTCTGCACCATACAGATATATACAAAAAGGCGAGGCTACCCTCTTGGAGTAGCCTCGCACAAACCAGTTAATCTAAAGTTATTCTTCGATGGCTGCCTGCGCCACATCAATATATCACTGATATTCAATAGCTTAATTTCCCAGTGTAATCCCGGAGTAAGCGAATATTTGTTTAATATTGATTTAATCGAATTTTCTACTCTTCGACGGCGGCTTGTGCCGCTGCAATACATTATTAATAATCAAAAACTTACATTGTTATTGTAAGCGACTGATAAGCACTACATCGCATTTTTTACTCAATGATTCCCTGCTATTCGTCTATAGCAACTTTCAAGTCATTTATCTCCTTTCTTTTAATAGTTCTATAATTGCGTCCTTATCCTTCAAGTTAGAGTCAAGACGGTTTATTTGCGCATTCAGACTATCCACCTGTTCTTTCAGGAGTGCAATAGTGCCCCTTTGGCTTTCTATCTCTGTCTGAGCTTTGGCCAGTTGAGAGGCGAGTTCGGCATCACCAATAATATTGTGGGCATTACCATCCAACGTCACTGCCGCAAGATAGGCGGATATCTGGTGTTGGACAGGGCAGAACAGTGTGAAGAAATTAAAGCCTAAAGCCTCACTGACCTTGATAAGGCGTTTGGTCTCCATAGTCTCCCTCTCCAGTATGCGGTTGACATGCTGTTGCGGCACACCAATTTTCCGTCCAAGCTCGGATTTACTCAATCCAAGTTCGTTGCGACGTTTCTCGATTGCCTCACCTATATGTACGTTTTTTATGTCTATATCCATAGGGCTAAGTCAATAATTAGACCTTAAACATTAAATAGTCAAACAAATATTTGTGTATATAAACCATTTTGTGTTACTTTGCAGGTGTAATACACTATATTAGTGGGTACAAAGTTAAACATTAAATATTAAATATCCAAAGATTATGGCAGAAAACTTGGAAAAAATTCGCCCAGCACTTACTGCCCTCGAAGTAGGCGGTACAGTCACATTCCCCATTTCAAGGCTGAAAAGCGTCCGCACGCAAGCCTCCGAACTGGGAGCTATTTATAACAGGCAGTTCAAAACAAAGACGAACAGGGAAACCCAAACAATAACCGTTAAACGTATCATATAGGGAATATGGCATTCATGCAGTTTTTAGACCGCCTTATTCCGTATGACATCTTTCTGAATGACCTTGCTGCAAGAATCGTAAAGTTTTTGAAGTCAGACAACAACGACCCTGAATTTATCAGTCAAAGAAGGGCTTATGAAATGTTTGGCCGCCGCAACGTCGAAAGATGGAGGCGCATGGGAAAAGTGGTAGCATACAAAAGACCGGGCAAGGTCGAGTACAGGACGGCCGACTTGCGCCTGTTGCAGCGTATCGTTCAGGACTATTTCGACAAAGACATTACGAAAGATGATCTGGAATGACGGTAAAAAGGCGAGTATTCAAACAATATTATGGCTATGTTGACAGTTAGAACTACCCCGTCAATGTGGCAAACAAACATATTTATGGGGCTGTTCATCATGAATTTATAGCTAATGAAGGAATTAAAACCTACTTGTGACCCTAATGGGGTCTATTCAGTTAAACGGACTTGTGCCGAATTGGGCATAAGCCACAAGACATTACGCAAGTACAGGGAGCGCGGTTATATCAGGCCGATCAACCCAGACAATGTTTGCCGTCCGAAATATTTGGGACAGTCAATCATAGACTGTTGGAATATCTTAATCGCATTATGATCAGTGAATCGACCATTAGCAAGGTCAGGGAACTTTCCATAGAAGATGTCCTCCGCCCATACGTCAAACTTTCAAGAAAAGGCTCGGCATTGATGGGGCTTTGTCCTTTCCACGAGGAACGGACAGGCTCATTCTCTGTCTCTCCGGCAAAGAATCTTTTCCATTGCTTCAGCTGTAACCGTGGTGGCGATGCAATCACCTTTATCATGGAGAAGGAAGGATTTTCATTCATGGATGCAGTCCGATTCATCGCAAAACATCATAATATCCAAATAGAATACACACAGGAAGAATATAATGAGGAACAAATGGCCGAAGAAAAACACAGGGAATCTCTCCTTGTCGCTTTGGATCATATACAGGCCTACTTTTTGAACTGTCTGAGGACAACAGATAATATAGAGTGCAAACAGGCCCGTGACTATGCCTATGGCAGATGGCCGGAAGAGTTCTGTTCCGTGGCTGGTATCGGATATGCCCCAATAGACGGAAACCTCTTTGTTGACTATTGCCAAAAAAGGTCGCTTAATGAAGAAGCACTCTTTGAGTTGGGAATGCTTAAACGTGGAGAGGACGGACACATTTATGCCATGTTTCGGCAACGAATCATGATACCTATCAGGAACAGATGGGGACGTATCATCGCTTATACGGCAAGACACATCGGCCACAATCCCAAAGCTCCGAAATACATCAATTCTTCCACCAGTCCGGTTTACTCCAAAGGGGAAACCTTGTTCGGCATCGACAGGGCAAGCCGCCAACGTAACGCTGACTACTTTATCATAGTGGAAGGCGCACCCGATGTCCTGCGGATGCAGTCTGTCGGCTTTGACAATACCGTGGCCGCACTTGGCACCGCATGGACGGACAGCCAGTTTGAACAGCTCAAAAAGTACACATCATCCTTATGTTTCATTCCCGATTCAGATGTGACGGAAGGCAAACCATACGGTGCCGGCTTTGAGGCGGTCATGGCGAACGGTGCGATGGCAATCAGGAAAGGGTTTCATGTGACGGTCAGGGAACTTCCGTTTGTCAAAGCCTCGGTTGTCGGTGAGAATATACCGTCCGAAGATACTTTCCAAGTGAAGTTTGTCAAAAATGATGCGGACAGTTTCATCAAGAGTAAAGAGGATTACACCTCGCTGGCAGAGAAGCATTTCATCATCTGGCTGGCTCAAAAACGTTTTCTTGTCGCTTCTTCATTGGTGGAAGAGCGGAAATGCGTGGCCGAAATAGCAGACCTGATGCGTTATGTAAAGGATCAGCTTGTCTTTGACCAGTGCATCGAGCAGCTGGCCAAACTGCACGGCAAGGTGAAGCTGTGGCGTGATGCCGTCGCACAGGCGCGTGGGGAAGCCCGGAAAAGGAATGAACGGCTTGCGCCCATGAATGAAATGCAACGGGATGCCGAATTATTGCGGCAGTTCGGCCTGTTTGTAAGGGAGAACTGCTACTATGCCACCGGCGACGATGACGAGGAGCCGGCAAGAATCTCCAACTTCATCATGGAACCGCTGTTCCACATTGAGGACGAGAGCAATGGAACACGTATCTTTCGGATGCGGAACATGTACAACATGTGCCGTGTCATCGAGCTGAAAGAATCCGAACTTTGTTCGTTGAGTAACTTTCAGCAAAAGGTCGGCTCTTTGGGCAACTATGTGTGGTTGGCCAAGATTGACAAGCTCAACCGTGTCAAGGAATATCTCTACTCGAAAACCGATACAGCGGAGCGCATACGGAAATTGGGTTGGAATGACACGGAAGGTTTCTTCGCCTTTGGCAACGGCATTTTGATGGACGGCACTTTCAGGGAAGTGGATGAATTAGGTATCGTAAGGGGTATCAATAGCAAGGCTTTTTACATTCCTGCCACGTCCAAAATCTATATCCATAATCAGGAAATCTTCCAGTTTGAGAGGCTGATGGTGCACGAGAACCGCAACGGCGTGAAACTTTACGACTATGTGACAAGGTTGGTGGAAGTGTTCGGCGAGAATGCGGCCATCGCCTTTTCTTACCTACTGTCCACCCTGTTCCGTGACATCATATTCCGGCGTACCCGGCATTTCCCCATCCTGAACCTTTTCGGAGAAAAGGGAACAGGTAAGACCACCCTTGCCACCTCCCTCCAGTCATTCTTCTTGCACGGTGTTGACCCGCCCAACCTCGGTGTCACCTCCGTACCGGCCATGAACGACCGGGTGTCACAAGCTGTAAACACACTTGTTGTATTGGACGAGTACAAAAACGACCTTGACATCCGCAAGATAGCCTACCTCAAAGGTCTTTGGGGTGGCGGTGGCCAGACTAAAAAGAACACAAGTACGGACGGAATGGCGGCCCAGACCATCGTCACTACCGGCGTGGCACTTTGCGGACAGGACAAGCCCACGCAGGACATGGCACTTTACACCCGTGTCATCTTCCTTGCTTTCTCCAAGACATCGTTCAACCAGGCGGAGAAAAGAAATTATGAGGATTTGGTGGCTCTCTGCAATTTGGGGCTGACCCATCTGACGGTAGAGATATTGAACCATAGGGAACTGTTTGAGAAGAACTTTCCTGAAATATATGCCATCACCAAACGGGAACTGGCTACAAAACTGGAAAACGAAACGATCCATGACCGCATCTTCGGCAACTGGGTCATCCCGTTGGCCACGTTCCGCACATTGGAGACTGTCATCCATGTACCTTTCAGTTATACGGAGCTGTTTGAAACAGCATTCAGGGGCATCCGTAACCAGAACGAGCTGGCGCAGGAAAGCTCTGAAATCGCCGACTTCTGGAATATGCTACAAGGATTCCAGACATCAGGGAAATGTATCGAAAAGGCGCATTACCGCATACGGTACTTGAAATCCTTCCGTCCCATATCCGTCAAGGAGGACATTGAGTTCAAGGAAGCCCGTCCTATCCTCTATCTGAATATGGCGGCAGTGGCTTCCCTGTTCAACAGCCGGAACATGAACGCCACCGCTAACCGCTCCAACTGGTCAACCATCATGTCCTACTTAAAATCCCACTCCTCGTACCTTGGCTTGAAACAGGACAGGTTCACCATTCTCCAGCCCGGCGGATTACCGGACTACATGATAGAAGTAATCAATGGTGAGCAGGTCAGGAAAGTCAAGGTAAACCGCCCCAAAGCGTTGTGCTTTGATTACCTGCAATTAAAGGATGCCTTCGGACTGGATCTTGAAACGGAAATTGTGTCTGACAGTCTGGACTTGTCGGAAGACAATCTTTCCGATTCAACCCCTTCCGATACCACACCTCCCATTCAGGAGGATTTACCATTCTAAATGATGAAATAATGAAGAACGAAGGACTTGACAAATTAAAAAACGAAGCGGTGAACGCTTTGGTGCGTTGGGGTAAAATCGGACTGGGTTTATATTCCATGCGCGATGCAGTCAATGCCTACATGAAAGCTAGGATTCGAGCTATAATAATTGTTCATCGTTTTTTTTATATTAGTTAATTAA
>ERZ791603.1394-NODE-1394-length-18078-cov-9.094379_pt1 | contig 18078 bp, 20 predicted proteins | sample MGYA00509966_ERZ791603 | MGnify/ENA primary metagenome ERZ791603 (study PRJEB30046, sample SAMN00791931) | human gut metagenome | study: EMG produced TPA metagenomics assembly of the A metagenome-wide association study of gut microbiota in type 2...
GTTGATATATTCCTCTACTTCATCAGCTGTCATACCAAGACCATTATCAATGAATTTTAACGTTTTTTCGTCCGGGTTTACAATAACCTGAATCTGTGGTTTGTAATCAACAGGTAATTCGTACTCGCCCATCATATCCAGTTTTTTTAATTTTGTGATGGCATCGCAGCCATTACTGATCAATTCACGATAGAAGATATCGTGATCGGAATATAACCATTTCTTGATGATCGGGAAAAGATTATCGCTGTTAATTGAAAGATTTCCATGTTTCTCAGCCATAATATAACACTCCTTTTTCTATCCATAAGTAAAACTAATTATTTTATGTTCTATTATAAAATGCACTTATCAAATATATGAATCATTGCATTTCAACTTATATCTAGGATTTTATAACCCTTGTCTGCAAAAGTCAATAGAAAATTAGCACTCTTTTTAAATGAGTGCTAACAATAAATGGGCGAAAGCAGAAAAATAAGGTGTTTACAGAATATATAAAAACTTTATAAACTTAATTGAAGTTCATGGTATAATAACCACAAGAGAACGGAGGATAATATGATAGTTTTAAAAGCGGATAAAGAATTGAATTTAACCTTTCAGAAACTGATCAAAATGATGGATGTGCCTGTGGAGTGGAACGGCATGTTTTTTGTGATTGGGGATTATCTGATTCTGCAGGGGAGCGTGCGGTCACTTTTTTTCAACTTTGATACGAAGCTTGTGGTGACGAATATTATTGAACTGAAAGCAGAGGAGCAGATGATCGCTGCCGTGGAGCAGCACCACGCCCCGGTAAGCGCTGTAATCGATCCCCTGCATATAGGTGCAAAGCTGCTCCAGGTACGCCAGGTCGGCATGCTCGGAAAAGCGGTCAAAGGCCGCTCGGCCGATCAGATCTACCCCCGCCGGGGGCGTATATAGGTTTAGAATCTTCAGCGGTGCGTCCGCCGTAATGGTGGAACCGGCCTTGGCGCCGATGGTGCCGCCGGTGCCAATCACCAGGATTTTTTGTTTCGTCATAGGATCACCGCTTTTATTATGGCACAAATATCGCCCGGTTACAAGCGGGCTTTACAAATGACCGGGCGGGGAGTACAATAGATATAGAATTTGTTCGAGGTGAGCGTTATGAATAAGCGAAAAGTTGTGATCATCGGCGCCGGGCATGTAGGCTCCCACTGCGCCATGGCTTTGGCCTTTGGCGGCGTGTGCGAGGAGATCGTGCTGCTGGATACGGATTTGGAGAAAGCCCGCGCCAACGCCATGGATGTGGCAGACGCCTGCCTGTTCACGCCCGGCAGTTGCACCGTGCGTGTGGGAAATTATGATGACTGCAAAACGGCGGATATTATTGTTATTTCCGTGGGTCAGCCCCGCAAGCCCGGCCAAACGCGGCTGGACATGCTGGACGACTCGGTGCGTATGCTCCGGGATGTGTGCAGCCACTTAAAGCCGCTGGATTATCAGGGCATTGTGATTACCATTACGAACCCGGCGGATATCATTGCGGATTTCACCCGTAAATCCCTGGGGCTGCCCCGGGAGCGGTGCTTCTCTACCGGCACGCTTTTGGATACCGCCCGGCTGAAGCGCACCATCAGCGAGCTGGCCGGTGTGGATCGCCGCAGCCTGACTACCTGCTCCTTGGGCGAGCACGGCAATTCCTCGCTGATTCCCTTCTCCTCCACCACCATCGGCGGTCGGGATTATACCGCCCTGCGCCGGCAGGATCCGGTGCGCTACGGCAAGCTGGATGAGGATCTGATTTTGGAGCGCACCCGCCAGATCGGCAACGAGATCATTGAGGGCAAAGGCTCCACGGAGTTCGGCATCGGCGCAGCGCTGGCGGATATGGTCAAGTGCATTCTTCGGGACGAGCACCGGGTGCTGCCCGCTTCCGTGCTGTTGCAAGGGGAGTACGGTCAGCAAGATCTGCACGCCGGTGTGCCCTGCGTCATCGGCAGGGACGGCATTGAGGATATTATCGAGCTTCCCTTGAACGCTGCGGAACAGCAGGCGTTTGAGGAGACCTGCACCGTAATTCGCACCCACATTGCCCGCGCCGCCAAAGTGGCTGCCGAGGCGTGATGTTTGCGGCGGGGAATGGCTCTCCACCCTACGATTCACCGAGTTTGCGGCGGGAGCAAGCCCCCGCCCTACGGGGTAGGGGCGGATATTATCCGCACGCAAAATTCCTCAGTCGCGCAGCGACAGAGGGGACGGGCACCGGTTAGGCGATGGAGGGATTGCAGGCAGATGTCACCATGCTGTATATAAATAGAAAGCAGGACCATTCTTACGGTCCTGCTTTATTTTTTGTCCGTGAGGTAGAGAATGTAGTCGGCGCTTACCTGATAAAAGGCGGCCAGCCGACAGATCAGCTCGTCGGTTAGGGGCTGTACTTCTCGTTCCAAATAACTGTATTTGCGCTGCGTAATGTCCAAGGCTGCAGCCACCTGCTCCTGCGTCAGATCGTGGTCGGTGCGCAGGTCTTTTATGCGTGTTTTCACATCATCACCCAACCACAGTATAGCCTAGATAATATTTGTCTATTGACTTTTAGATAAATATTATCTATAATTGAATATACGAAAGAAAAATGCAGGATAGGAGGAATAAAAATGAAAGGGTTAGCCGTGCTTTTCTTTTGGGTCTTTGTGGCTTTTTTGGTGTGGGTGATCGTAGCGAAGAAGAAAGGCGGTTCCATGAAAATACAGCTGATCGTTTGTATTGCGGCGTTTGCGTTGTTTGTTTTATGCACCGGTTTGTCCGGCGGAAAAGGTGCGTCGACTAAGCCGGAACCTACCACCGCAGCGCCTGCGATAACAGAAGCCACCACAGTCAAGCCCACAGGGAATACGCTGGATTTTGAGATCACTGCCGGAAAACACGGTACATACGGTAAGGATCTGGTGCTGAATAAAGATACGGAATTTGAAGATCATATCATCGGATATTTTGTGCCCGCAGGTACATATCAGGTGACCAATGTGGATGCGCACCCTACCCAGATGACCGTGTACCAAAATAAAAAGGTTAAGCAGGGCGAATGGGAAGAATGGGCGAACGGTAAAGCTTATTTGCTGGATGTGCAGGAGACCAAGTCCGTGACCGTTCCGGAGGGCTATTTTATTAAGGTCACGGAGCCGACCCACATTCACCTGGTTCAGAAAAAATAAGAGAAAGAAGAGAAGAATATGGTTTGTCCAAATTGCGGCAGCACCAATGTGCTGGTGACCAACGAGCAGACAAATGGCAAAACAAAGACCAAAAAGCGGGGGATCATTCCCAATATGCTGTATAAAATGCTGCGCCTTTTCTGCTGTCTGATGATTTTTGGCTTTTTTATGCCCAAGACGCTGACCAAGAGCAGCACCAAGTTTAAGAATGCAACCGTAGGCATTTGCCAGGATTGTGGGCATAAGTTTACCGTGAGTAAAGGATAAAATTTGTGGAGTACGCGGCGGGAGCAAGCCCCCGCCCTACGGTCAACTGAGGGAGCGCCCTCATAATATAACGCAAAAAGAAACCCCCACACGCCGGGCGTGCGGGGGTGATTTTATGCCGTTTTTGGCTTATTTGGTGGCTTCTTCCACAGCTACTGCGCAAGCCACGGTAGCGCCGACCATGGGGTTGTTACCCATACCGATCAGGCCCATCATCTCAACGTGAGCGGGAACGGAGGAGGAGCCGGCGAACTGTGCGTCGCCGTGCATACGACCCATAGAGTCAGTCAGACCGTAGGAAGCGGGACCGGCAGCCATATTGTCCGGGTGCAGGGTACGGCCGGTGCCGCCGCCGGAAGCCACGGAGAAGTACTTTTTGCCGTTCTCCAGGCACCACTTCTTGTAAGTGCCGGCAACCAGGTGCTGGAAGCGGGTGGGGTTGGTAGAGTTACCGGTGATGGAAACATCTACGCCCTCGTGCTTCATAATGGCAACGCCCTCAAGCACATCGTTGGCGCCGTAGCACTTTACGGCAGCGCGCTCGCCGTCGGAGAATGCCTTTTCTTCCTCAATCTTCAGCTCGCCGGTGTAAAAATCATAATCGGTCTTTACATAGGTGAAGCCGTTAACGCGGGAGATGATATAAGCAGCGTCCTTGCCCAGGCCGTTCAGGATGACCTTCAGGGGCTCTTTGCGAACCTTGTTGGCGGTACGGGCAATGCCGATTGCGCCCTCAGCGGCAGCAAAGCTCTCGTGGCCGGCCAGGAAAGCGAAGCACTTGGTGTCCTCGTGCAGCAGGCGGGCGCCCAGGTTACCGTGGCCCAGACCTACATTACGCTGCTCGGCAACGGAACCGGGAATGCAGAATGCCTGCAGGCCGATACCGATGGCTGCGGCAGCCTCGGAAGCAGTGGCCACACCTTTTTTCAGTGCAACGGCCACACCCAGGGTGTATGCCCAGCTGGCGTTATCAAAAGCGATGGGCTGCACGCCCTTTACGATACCGTCTACATCAATGCCCTTGGACAGGCAAAGATCTCTTGCCTCCTCCAGGCTGGAGAGACCGTACTCGGCAAGGCACTTTTTGATCTTGGCAAGTCTTCTTTCCTTGCCTTCAAACTTTACATCATTTGCCATGGTATTGTCCTCCTTCTCTTATTCTTCTCTGGGGTCAATGTACTTTGCAGCGTTAGCAAAGCGACCGTAGTTGCCAATGTTTGCCTCGTAAGCCTCGTTGGGGCTCTTGCCGTGACGAATATCCTCCAGCATTTTGCCCAGCTTTACGAACTCATAGCCGATGACCTCGCCCTCTTCGTCCAGAGCCATGCGGGTCACATAACCCTCAGCCATCTCCATGTAGCGCACGCCCTTCAGCTTGGTGGAGAACATGGTGCCCACCTGGCTGCGCAGGCCCTTGCCCAGGTCCTCCAGAGCAGCGCCGACCACCAGACCGTCCTCAGAGAATGCGGACTGAGAACGACCGTAAGCCAACTGCTTGAAGATCTCACGCATAGCCACATTGATAGCGTCGCACACCAGGTCGGTGTTCAGGCACTCCAGCAAGGTCTTGCCGGGCAGAATCTCTGCGGCCATAGCGGCGGAATGGGTCATACCGGAGCAGCCCACAGTCTCCACCAGGGCCTCCTCTACGATACCGTTCTTCACATTCAGGCTCAGCTTGCAGGCGCCCTGCTGGGGTGCGCACCAGCCGATACCGTGAGAGAAACCGGAGATGTCGCTGATCTGGTAGCTCTTGACCCACTTGCCTTCTTCAGGAATGGGAGCCGGACCGTGATGCGGACCCTTTTTAACGGTACACATCTGCTCAACTTCATTTGAATAAGTCATGATGATTTACTCCTTCCAACAATACTTAATAATTTATCAAAATTACCAAGGTTATTATAACCATTTTTTTGCTGCGCTTCAAGACTAAAACTATAAAAAAATGTCGCTATTTGTAAGAATGTTTTAAGCAAGTTGTTGAAAGTTTTGCCCCAATACAGTATAGTATAGGTAAAAGAATAACTTTGAGGTGACTTTTTATGCAGATCAAACCGGGCTTTGCCATGCGCAAGATCGCCGGCAGCAACATAGTAGTGCCTGTGGGCGCCGCCGCATCGGATTTTAACGGTATGATTACCCTGAACGATACCGGGGCTTTTCTTTGGAACTGCTTTTTGCAGCCTACCACCGAAGCGCAGGTCGTTGAGGCGCTGATGAATGAGTATGAGGTGGAACGGCAGCGTGCTGCCGCGGATGTGGCGCATTTTGCCGCGCTGCTGCGGGAGAACGATTTGCTGGCGGAATGAGAAATTGCGGGCGGCAGGTTGCCACGCCTAAGATAATCCTTTTTGTTTTCAAAGGGATGTGGGTTTGCCGCAGGCAAACGCGCAGGGATTATGCGGTGAGAGTTTGCCCCCGCCGCTGTATTTTTAACACGACACCTTCCCACCGGGAAGGTGCTTTTTTCTGCAAAAAAATGTCAAAAACGGGAAAAAAGGGGCGATTTATTGACATTGATTCCGTTTTCGTGTACTGTTATAAGTACAGGTGTTAGTTATTTAGCACTGTATTATAACAAACACGCTCGTTTTGCGGGCACATGAAAAGGGGTATCGTATGTCCAAGCGGATTTCCGGAAATAATCCGGAGGAAAAAACAGACCTGCGTATTCGGCGCACCAAAAAGTCCATTCGGGATGCCTTTTTTGAATTGATTGAAGAAAAAGGATTTGATTCCGTTACAGTCAAGGATATTACCGACCGGGCACTGATCAGCCGGAATACATTTTATTTGCATTATGAGGACAAGTTTGATCTGCTTAACAAAATCAGCAATGAGCTGATGCGCAAAGTGTATTGGCGGGTGAGCAAAGATCTGATAAAGATCAAGGATCTGGACTTTACCATTGATTGCACCGCCGCGCTGCTAATCAGTATTCAACGGGTGATCGACGAGGATCGGGATTTGTATCGGTTGCTGTTGACGGATCCGGGCACCGTGGTGTTCTCTGAAAAGATCGAGAAAACCATTCGCACGGCGTTGGATTTGATCAAAGGGGACATTGAGGGGATCAGTGACCTGAGCATTGAATATATTATTACCGGTATGAAAGGGGTTATTCGTTACTGGGTGACCCATGATGATATGGATATACAAACCGAGGCGTACAATTTTGCCCGGATTCATCTGGGCTCCATTTTGGAGAATATTCGTCACAGCAAGGATGTAAAGCACGGACGGATTCCCCGGGAGAGCTATTGATATGTCCGGCAAAAAGCCAAAGCGTTCTTCCAAGAACTTAAAGATCAACACCCGCATTGTGCTCACCACCGTGCTGGCCATCGCCATACCGCTGGTGCTGGTGGCGCTGGTGTGCCTGGGACTGCTGCACAGCACCTCCCACACCTTTCAGTTGGCGGCGGAGACGGCGGACAGGTACAGCCTGGTCAACCAGATCGGTTGGAATCAGACGGTGAGCAACCTGTCCGATGTGTTGCTGCGCACCAAAGATACGGACGCAGAAAAGCTGGCGGATATTGCCGCCTACGCCGCACCGCTGGAGAAGCGGGGCGTGGCGCTGGAAATTCGACGGGGTGACGAGGTATTTTATCGAAGCGCCGGGTGCAAGGATGTGCTGGGGCGTGCCCGGCAGATCGTGGCCTTTGATTCGGAAAAAAATGTGTACCACTTCGGTCAGGACGGGCTGGTGATCGTCAGTCATGTGCAGGTCGGGGGTCAGCGCTGCCGCCTGGTGCTCACCGGCACCGGCTATACGGTGGCGGATCAAACGGAGCCGGCGGCGCGGGGCACGCTGTCGCGTCTGTTGATGGGGCGTACCGGGTTGGTGGTGCTGGCCATTGTGCTGATTTTTGCCGCTGCGGTGGCGGCGTTCTCTTTCTTTACCAGCCGCACCATTGTGCGCCCCATTCAGAAGATTGCCCGGGGAGCAGACGCCATTGCCGGCGGCAATCTGGATTATCAGATCGACTATGACTCTACCAATGAGTTGGGCCAAACGGTGGAGAGCTTTAACGCCATGCGCCTGCGGCTGAAAGAGACCATTGAGAGCCGCGAGAAAAGCGAGCAACTGCGGCGGGAGATGACCGCCGGCTTTGCCCATGATCTGCGCACCCCGCTCACCAGCATTAAGGGCTACGCCGAGGGGCTGCGGGACGGCATTGCCAACACGCCGGAGAAGCAGCAGCGGTATTTGCAGACCATTTACGACTCCGCTGTGCAGACAGAGAAAATTCTCGATGATCTGCTGGCGCTGTCCAAGCTGGAGCTGGGCAGCACAGGCAACGATCGCTCCATTGTGCAGCTGCAAGCGGTGCTGGATGATGCTGCGCCGGAGCTGACGGCTTTTATGGAGAACCGCGGCTGTACCTTTGCGCTGGAAAATCACTGCCCGGCAGATACGCAGATTGAGATCGACACGGACGCTTTTCGCCGGGTGTTTTTGAACATTCTGGGCAATGCGGTTAAGTACGCTCGCCCGGGTGTGCCCGGTCGATTGGCATTGACGGCCACCGCCTATGATCGGGTGGTGATCCTGGAATTTGCAGACAACGGCATCGGCGTGGATAAGGACCAGCTGCGCAAGATCTTTGACGCCATGTACCGCACGGATCCGGCCCGCAGCCAGGTGAGCCAGGGCAGCGGACTGGGGCTGGCGGTGTGCAAGCAAATTGTAGAGCAGAACGGCGGCTCTATTTGGGCCCGCAGTCATACGGACGCGGGGCTGTCGATTTTTATTTCGTTACCCAAAAGGGAGCATGTTGTAGATGAAGCAGATATTGATTATTGAGGACGACCCACGCATTGCCGGGCTGGAGCGAGATTATCTGGAGGCGGCAGGCTTACAGGCATCGGTGGCAGCGGACGGCCCCTCCGGACTGCGCACGGCGTTGGATGGTGGGTTTGACCTGATTTTGTTGGATATTATGTTACCGGGAATGGATGGACTGGAGGTTTGCCGCTCCATTCGCCGGGAGCAGAATGTACCTATTATCTTAGTCAGTGCCAAGAAAGAGGATTTGGACAAGATCAAAGGCCTGGGCGTTGGTGCGGACGACTATGTGGTTAAGCCCTTTTCCCCCGGCGAGTTGGTGGCCCGGGTGCTGGCGCATATCAGCCGGTATGAACGGCTCACCGGCGACGGCGCTGCGCACCCGCCGACCAAAGACGCAGTGCTGGAAAGCGGTGCCCTGCGTTTGGATCCTGCCACCCGCCGTGCTTGGTTTCGGGAGCAGGAGGTGGCGTTGACCAATAAGGAGTTTGAACTGCTGTATTTTTTGGCCGGCCACCCGGACGAAGTCTTTAGCAAGGAACAGCTGTTTGATCGGATTTGGCAGTACAACAGCTTGGGCGAGACCTCTACCGTCACCGTCCATGTGAACCGGATCCGAGACAAATTCAAGGAGCTGGATTCTAATTTAGATCTGATCCATACAGTGTGGGGTCGTGGCTATCGCTTTGTCCCCGCCACGGTGTGAATACCTCTGAGAGCGAAAAAAGAATGACCGCACCATTTCCGGTGCGGTCATTTTTGTATCTTCTTTTTTGGTTATACGAACACAAAGTGGATCAGGAGCATATAGCCGATGGTGCCTACGGCAATGCTCAGGAGGGTGTTTTTGCGCCACAGATGCACCCCGGCGGTGAGCGCCACGGCGATCAGCTGGGGCACAATGTAGTTCACATTGCCCTGCTCAAAATCCTTAAGACAATAGACGATGAGAATGCCCAGGATCGCTACCGGCAGCACATTGCCCAGGTACTGCACGAACTTGGGCACCTGCTTTTTGCCCCCAAACAGGGCAAAGGGAAACAGGCGGGTGGCAAAGGTACAGACGGCGGCCACCAGCACCATGATCAGCAAATGGGTGTTGGTCATTTGGCAGCCCTCCGTTCCGGGTCAAAGAAGGGGCGCCCGGCGGACAGCACCGCCACGGTAAGCACCAGGGAGGGAAGCAGGAATTTGTCTGCCCCGAAGATCAGCAGGCACAGAATGCCGGTGCACAGCCCCAGAGCGCCGATCAGCCCGGCGCGACCCTTTTGGTTGCGGATCAGGTCAATAAAAATCACCACAAACAGGGCGGTCATAGAGAAATCAATGCCGGTAAAGTCCATGGGCAGGGCGGCACTGAGCAGCGAGCCCAGCACGGAGCCGATGATCCAGTACACATGGTCAAATTCGCCGATGAGAAAGCGCGCCCGGGGCTCGTCTACCCCATCCGGCACAGACAGGATGGAGGCGTTTACCGAGTAGGTTTCGTCCGTTAAAGTAAAGATCATAAAAGGATAGCGCCAGCCGCCGGCCTTGAACTTTTCAATATAAGACAGGCCGTAGAACATGTGGCGGGTGTTGATAAACAGCGTCATCAGTGCGGTGGTGGCCAGCCCGGCGCCGGAGGAGATCAGCGACACCAGCAGAAACTGGCCGGACCCGGCATACACCAGCAGCGAGATCAGCGCCGCCCACATCCAGTTGTAGCCGGCCTTAAACAGCATAATACCGAACGCTGCGCCTAAAAACAAGTAGCCGAACAGCACCGGCAGCGATTGCTTGAACGCAAAGCGCAAAGTCGCGCTTTTGTTATATTTCATAATTTCCTCTCCGCATACAAAAAATGTGCACAACGATTATACCACCTTTTGCGGAAGAATCAAGGGCAGAAAAAGCGCAGCCGGCGGATAACAAAAATTCCGGCACCCTTTGCGTTGGCAAAGCCGGCCGGAATGGTCTTATATGTGATTTTAACGCCCGGTGATTATGGGGCCAGCAGGGCAGTGTATTCCCGTGGGGTCATCCCGAATCGGCGCTTGAACAGCGCAATAAAGTGGGACTGGGAGGAGAAGCCCAGGCTGTAACACACCTGCTCGGCGGCGCAGCCCTCCCACAGCAGGGTTTTGGCCAGCTCCAGCTTTTGGGCAGTCATATAGGTGCTCAGGTTTACGCCCAATTCGCATTTGAACAGATGGGAGAGATAGTCCGGCGACAGGCCGCAGTGGGCGGCCACGGCAGCCACCGTCAGCTTGCGGTCCGGGTTTTTGTTGATATAGGCAATGCAGCGGCGCACATGGGGTGAGTAGGTCAGGTCCTTTTGCGCCCGGCTGACCATATTGGTCAGTTCAATGGCGCCGTCTACAATAGCGGCGTGCACGGTACGCTTGGCTGTTGCGGCGTCAATGCGGCGAATAAAATCGTCCGAATACGCATAGGCGTTGCTTTCGCCCAGTCCCCCTTGAATGGCGTAGCGGGTGGCCAGGGTGATAAAGCTGACAGCCATATATTTTTGCTGCTGCAAGTCGTTCTCCGACATTTGGCCTACGGTAATATTTTGTATGCCGATCTGCCCCAGTTCGTAGATCAGCTTTTTCAGATCACCCCGTTGCAGGCAGGAGAACAGGCGCACCTCGTCCCGGTATGGGGTATGGTGCAGTCGCTCCAGCGCGTGGTGCCCGGTTTCTTCCTTGACGCTTTTCGGGATCACCCGAATACTCATTAAAGATGCACTATCCATTTGAATTCCCCCTAAGTGCAGTATAGCCGACCGGAGACTGTCCGTCAACCGGGGCGGCGCAAGTCAATGGGGATTTGTTGTATTTTCTCGGCTTTTTGGTAGACAAATTGGGGGAGTATGCTATGATAGCGTTGGAAAGGAGTGACTAAAATATGAAAAGTAAGACCAAGACCCTGCCTACCGACGCGGTGCTGCGGGATATGCTGGAGCAAGCCGGCATAGACAGTGCGGGGGTGCAATTTCGGCTGCTGGGGGACGGTATGTTCAACGCCGTTTTTGCAGCGGAGACAAACCCGCCGGTGGTGCTGAAGATTGCACCTCGTCCCCAGGTGCCGGTGATGACCTATGAGCGGGATATGCTGGCCACCGAGCTGTACTGGTACGATCAGATCCGGCAGCACACGGAGATTACTGTACCGGATATTCTGTACAGTGACCCGGCGGGCAACCTGTGCGGCGCGCCCTGGGTGGTGATGGAGCGACTGCCCGGGGTGCACCGAGACAAGTGCCCGTTGCCAAGTGCGGAGAAACACCGGCGCACGGCGGAGATGGTGGCGCAGATCCATAATGTGCCCGGCACCGGCTACGGTTATGTGCAAAATGGGCTGTATGAGAACTGGGCGGACGCTTACATTTCCATGATTGAGAACCTGCTGGCAGATGCCCGGCGTATGGGCAAGACCAGCCGCCGCGGGCAGCGCCTGCTGGGGTATGCCCGGCAGTATCGGGCGGTGCTGGCGGCGGCACCTTGCGTGATGGTGAATTTTGATCTGTGGAGCAGCAATATCCTGTGCCATACGGTGGACGGAAAAACCCGGTTTGCCTGGATCGACCCGGAGCGCAGCCTGTGGGGCGATCCGGTGCTGGACTTTTTGCCGCTGGAGTCCTTTACCGCGCCGCTGGACAAAAAGATTTTGTCCTTGGCAACCCACAACGCCCTTTGCCAGGTACCGGTGCAAGTCAACCGAGAGACCCGGCTACGCTACGCCTTTGCCCAGGGGTTGCTGGCGTTGATCCAGGAAGTGGAAAAATACTATCGCTTTACGCCCTTGAGCCAGGGCTGGATGGTGGATGTGACCGGGGCGGCTGCCGGCTACGCTGCTGCCTTTGCCACTTTGCGCCGTGGGTAAGGGCGGGCGCCAAAAGGCGCAGGACAAGGCGCAGGCGCTGACCACTGCGCCGGTGACCGGCCGTCTGCTGCGGCACCTGCCGTACACCCTGGCGGCACTGCTCTTTAGTGCCTTTTATAATGTGGCAGACACGTTGTTTGTCAGCCACGGGGTAGGCGATCTGGCGGCTGCGGGAATCAGCGTGGTCTTTCCCCTGATGGTTTTGCAGGGCGCGATTGCCCAAATGGTTGGCGCCGGTGCCGGGGCGCTGGTGTCGCCCTGTTTGGGGCAAAAGGACTACCGGGCGGCGGGCCGGGTCACAAAAAGCGCCATGGCGTTCTTTTACACCACAGCGCTGGGGATTACCTGCATTTGCTTGTTGTTTCGCACGCCGCTGCTGCGGCTGTTTGGTGCCACGGCAGAGATTTTGCCTTATGCCCGCACCTATTTTACCATTTTGGCGGCGGGCAATGTGTTCTCCACCGGTTTTTCATCTATTATGCGGGCGGAGGGGCGTATGGATTACAGCCTTTGGATCTGGCTGTTGCCTACCGGGGTGAACTTGCTACTGGATTGGTTGCTGATCTATCGGCTGCACCTGGGTATTGCCGGTGCGGCTTGGGCCACGGTGATCGCCCAAGCGGCGAGCTTTTGTATGAGCGTATTGTTTTTTACCCGGTTTTCCTGCCAGCAATTCCGTGGCGTGCAGGCGGATCGCGCCACCGTGGGGCGGATCTTGACTTTGGGGCTGCCCACCTTGGTGCAAATGGGCAGTCTGTCTGTTGTGCTGGTGGTGATAAACGGTTTATTAGCGCCTCGGGCAGGTACGGTGGGTGTGGCGGCCTTTGGCTATGTGAGCCGGTTGGCGGAATTTGCCTTGGCGCCGTTCTCCGCTCTTTGCTTGGCAGCAGCGCCTATCATCGGCAGCAGCTACGGCGCCGGTCTGCATAGCCGGGTACGCCAAACGGTGGTGCGCACGGTGCAGCTGGGACTGGTGTACGCGGTGGTTGCTGTGGCCGTGTGTTATGCTTTGAGCGGAGCGCTGCTGGGTATTTTTACCCGCGATCCGGCGATCGTGCAATTTGGTACCCACTGCTTGCGGCGGTTGGCACCGGCTCTTTTGTTCTTGCCGCCGGTACTGACGGTGAGTGCCTATTTCCAGTCGGTAAACCGAGCCAAATCGGCGCTGGTTACCGCCGGTGCGCTGCCGTTGTGCCTGTGCGTGGGTGCGTGCCTGGCGGCACCCCTGGGCACCGGGGCTATTTGGTGGGCTGTGCCCATTGCCGCAGCCGTTTGCGCCGTGTTTTGCGGGGCGCTTTATATTCGGCAGGCAGGGAAAGAGGAACGTAGAGTTTTGTAGGGCAGGGGGCTTTGAATTGCCAATCCCTCCGGCAAGCAAAACAAAAAAGCGCGCCCCTTGCAACAAGGGGCGCCAAAGGGTTTGAATTATTCTTTTTCTTTCTGTTCTTCCCGGGGCAAAATGTCCTCTCGGGCAGGGGTGAAGAATTCCAGCCAGCGGGTATCCCGGTAGACCCGGCAAAAGGCGTGGGGCACATTGCCGGGCACCTGCACAATGTCGCCGGCATGCATACGGCGCACTTCGTCACCCACCTGCATATCAATCTCGCCCTCCAGTAGGTAATCCACCTGGGTGTGGGGATGGCTGTGGGGCGGCTGGGCAGTGCCGGCCTTGCACTCCATTAAGACGAACATATAGTTTTTGTCGCTGCACAGCAGTTTGCGCCGGGCGGTGGGCATCAGCTGCTCCCAGGGCAGATCCTGGTACGGGTTCAGTTGCATAGGAATATCCCCTTTTCGTTAGGATAACTTCACTATACACCCGGGCGGGAATTTATGCAAGAAAAAAGGTGTTGACTTTAACGCTTTTATGTGCTAAACTAAAGTCATCATAAATTTACCGAGAAAAGGGGTTATTACAATGAATAAGGTTGTGAAGAAGATCGCTGCCGTGGCGCTGTCCGGGCTGCTGGTGGCTTCTGTATTTGCCGGTTGTTCCGGCGGCAGTGCCAAGGGCACTTATACCGTAGGTATCTGCCAGGCCATGCAGCACCCGGCACTGGACAAGGCTACCGAGGGCTTTAAGAAGGCGCTGACGGACAAGCTGGGCGACAAGGTGACTTTCAAAGAGCAGAACGCCGCCGGCGATTCCACCCTGTGCTCCACCATTGTGAACCAGTATGTGTCTCAGAATGTGGACCTGATCATGGCCAACGCTACGGACGCACTGGTGGCTGCCCGCACGGCAACCAACACCATTCCGATTGTGGGCACCTCCGTTACCAGCTACGGTGTGGCTCTGGGTCTGAAGGACGAGACTGCCACCAAGACCGGGATCAATGTGACCGGTACCGCCGACCTGGCACCGCTGGATAAGCAGGCCGCCATGGTTAAAGAGTGGGTGCCGGATGCCAAGAAAGTAGGCATTCTGTACTGCTCTGCGGAGAAGAACTCCAAGTACCAGGCCACTGTTGTGGGCGCAAAGCTGAAGGAAATGGGTCTGGAAGTGAAGGAATACACCGCTGCGGACTCCAATGAGATCGCATCCGTAACTAAGCTGGCTTGCCAGAACAGCGATGTGCTGTATGTTCCCACAGACAACACTATGGCCTCCAGCGCTAAGACCATTGACAACATTGCACAGCCTGCCGGCGTACCCATTATTGCCGGTGAGGAGGGCATTTGCTCCGGCTGCGGTATAGCCACTCTGTCCATCAGCTATTACGACATCGGCTACAAGGCCGGCGAAATGGCTTATGATATTTTGGTTAACGGCAAAGACCCGGCAACCATGGACATTGAGTTTGTACCGGAAGACAAGTTGACCAAGGAATATGACGCCGCCCGCTGCAAGGCACTGGGTCTGAAGGTGGTAGACGGCTACAAGGCGATCGAAAGCTAAACATTGCCACGATGCCGGGCAGCAGAAATGCTGCCCGGTTTTTTGTGCGGTTGATTCGGCGTGTGGTTCGGTGGTGGAGAGATTGGCGTCTTTTATATTGGCGTCCTCTACTTGATTTTTTACGGCGGATTTGGTAAGATAGGACTACGCTTTGCGAATTTAGCACTTTAAATTGAAGGAGATTGTGCAATGAGCGGATTTTTAGCTTCTTTGCCCGGTGCTTGTGCCCAGGGTATCATCTGGGGTATCATGGCAGTGGGCGTGTATTTGACCTTTAAGGTTCTTGATTTGGCCGACTTGACGGTGGACGGCAGCTTTGGCACCGGCGGTGCCGTGCTGGTGGTGTGTACCATTGCAGGGATGAACATTTGGCTGGCCATGCTGCTGGCGTTCTTGGCCGGGTGTATTGCCGGACTGGTTACCGGTATTTTGCATACCAAGTTTGGCATACCGGCGATTTTGGCAGGTATTTTGACCCAGCTGGCGCTGTATTCCGTAAACCTGCGGATTATGAGCGGTCGTGCCAATGTGGCGCTGAATATTGATGAATATGGGATCTTGGTATCCCTGCGGTATATTCCCAAATCCATTCTCGTCGGCGGTGCTTTTGCGCTGGTGATCATTGGGTTGCTGTACTGGTTCTTCGGCACGGAACTGGGCGCCGGCGTGCGCGCCACCGGGTGCAATGAGGCCATGGCCCGCGCCAACGGCATCAACACCGGGTTCAACAAGGTGCTGGGACTGGTGCTCTCCAACGGCATTGTGGCATTGTCCGGCGGTCTGCTGGCCCAGTATCAGGGCTTTGCGGACATCAATATGGGCCGCGGCGCTATCGTTATCGGCCTGGCGGCGGTGATCATCGGCGATGTGATCTTTGGCAAGCTGTTCAAGAACTTTGCTCTGCGCCTGCTGGCAGCGGTGCTGGGTGGCGTGATCTACTATATTGTCATTCAGTTGGTGCTGCAAATGGGCCTGAACGCCAACGATCTGAAGCTGTTCTCCGCTTTGGTGGTGGCGCTGTTCCTGGGCGTGCCGTACTGGAAAGGGCAGTTGGGCGCCAAGCATGTAAAGACGAATAAGGGGGGCAAGGACAATGCTTAAAATCACAGGTGTACAAAAGACATTTAACCCCGGCACCATCAATGAGAAAAAGGCCCTTTGCGGCATTGATCTGACCCTGAACGAGGGGGATTTTGTAACGGTGATCGGCGGCAACGGCGCCGGCAAATCCACGATGCTGAATATGATCGCCGGCGTGTACCCGGTGGACTGCGGTTCCATTGTGATCGACGGCCAGGATGTGACCAAGCTGCCGGAATACAAGCGCGCCAAGTTTATCGGCCGTGTGTTCCAGGACCCCATGACCGGCACTGCTGCGGACATGCAGATTGCCGAGAATTTGGCCATCGCCGCTCGCCGTGGCAAGGGGCGAACCCTGCGTTCCGGCGTTAGTAAAAAAGAAAAGGTTCAGTATGCAGAGATGCTCAAGGAGCTGGATTTGGGGCTGGATACCCGCCTGACCTCCAAGGTGGGCCTGCTCAGCGGTGGTCAGCGCCAGGCGGTGACCCTGTTGATGGCCACTTTGAAGAAGCCCAAGGTGCTGCTACTGGATGAGCACACGGCAGCGTTGGATCCTAAGACCGCCAAGAAGGTACTGGATCTGACGGAGAAGATCGTGGCCCGGGATCACCTGACCACCATTATGATTACCCACAATATGAAGGACGCCATTGCCATCGGCAACCGGTTGATTATGATGAATGAGGGCAAGATCATCTATGATGTAAGCGGTGAAGAGAAGAAGAAACTGACCACCAAGGATCTGCTGGATAAGTTTAAGATTACCTCCGGTGAGGAGTTTGACAACGACCGGGTGCTACTCTCTACCGAGGCGGGGGAGTAAGCCCATAAAGCAAAACAAAAGACGGAACCATGTAGAGTGGTTCCGTCTTTTTTGCGCTTTTTACAGGGTCACGCCGTCTTTGAAAATGGCGATCTCCCGGTAGCCGTGGCGTTCGTTTTGGGTCTCTTGCCCATTTGCGGTGCGCAGGATCAGGTCAAACAGATCGTCCGTGGTGGCCGTTTGGGCATCCAGATCGATCCAGCCGGGCTTTTTCTTTGCCAGGGCGGTGTTGGTGGCAATTTTGATGGTGGGTACCGGCGCACCCAGGGGCGTGCCCCGCCCGGTGGTAAACAGGATCAGGTGGCACCCGGCGGCGCACAGGTTGGTGACCGCCACCATGTCGTTGCCCGGGCCGCCCAGCAGGCTCAGTCCCGGTTCTGTTACTCGATCGCCGTAGTCCAGCACGGCGGTAATGGGGGCGGTGCCGCCCTTTTGTACGCAGCCCAGGGACTTCTCCTCCAGCGTGGTGATGCCGCCGGCCTTGTTGCCCGGAGAGGGGTTGCCCTGGCGGACATCTTCGCCGACAGCGTGGAAGTGCGCCTCAAAGCGGCTGGTGATCTCATAGATGCGATCGTGGACTTCCTTGTTGATAGCACGGCGGGCCAGAATGTGCTCAGCGCCAATGAATTCGGAGGTCTCGGAGAGAATGCTGGTACCGCCTGCCTGCACCACCAGATCGCTCATAGCGCCGATGGCGGGGTTGGCAGCAAGGCCGCTGGTAGGATCGGAGCCGCCGCATTCCGTGCCGACGATCAGTTCGGACAGGGGGAACTCCTCCTTCTGGAGCATGGAGGCTTCAGCCACCATCTCCTTGGCATAACGAACGGCGATCTCAACAGCCTTGAGGGTTCCGCCCACTTCCTGAATGATGACCTGCTTGAGGGGTTTGTTGGTGCGCTCCTCAATGGCCTTGACCACCAGGTCCATCTGGCAGTTTTCGCAGCCCAGAGACACCACCACAGTACCGTAGATATTGGGGTTGGCGGCATAGCCGGCCATCACGTCCATGGTCAGCTGCTGGTCGGAGGCCACCTGAGAGCAGCCCTGCTGGTTGTTGAAGGTCACCGCGCCCACCACCTGCTGGGCGATGATGCGGGCCGTATTCGAGGCGCATACGCTGGCAGGCAAAATCAGCACCCGGTTCCGCACACCCACGCGCCCG
>ERZ791603.1415-NODE-1415-length-17891-cov-2.741085_pt1 | contig 17891 bp, 20 predicted proteins | sample MGYA00509966_ERZ791603 | MGnify/ENA primary metagenome ERZ791603 (study PRJEB30046, sample SAMN00791931) | human gut metagenome | study: EMG produced TPA metagenomics assembly of the A metagenome-wide association study of gut microbiota in type 2...
CTCCAAAGCTCATGCTTGAAGTGGCAAATGCCAAAGGGAATCTCAATGAACTTGACAGACTCATAGAAAATTGCCGCGACGATGTAAAAAAGAACATGAATATTGATATCGGTCAATTTTTTGAAGATGCTCTCGCAGATAATACTCGTATTACAAGAGTCAATTTTTATGAGGCTGGAAATCATGGTTCCGCTGCAATAGTCATAACAGAGTTTGATATACAGGATGTTGGCAGAGTAAAGATGGTCAGTCTTGTGGTTCCACGCTCATTTTTTAAGGTCGGACTGACACAGTTCGTTAAGATAGATACGCTGTCTCTCAATAATGAATGGGTAAGTACCCCGGAAGTCTTCATTGCAAAGTATGTATATGGGATAAATAATGAAAAGACGCTGAAAGCAATGTCGGATATGCTCCGGCAAATGCCGCGTTAGGTGAGACGATGAAAGCCCTGGCTGGCATTATCCTGCTTCTGATTATAGCAGGTTTCAGCGGATTTTTTGAATTGTGTGGTTTCATGATTCTATTGCTCTTTGTTGGTTGGCTTGCCAAAAGGTGACTCCAACCTGATACATGGAGGGATTAACAAATTTCAAATATATATAATGCATTGAAAGAGTACAGCTTTCATCATCAGCCCGCCGGCGCGTATTGCGTCGGCGGGGTTTGCCATTCTTTTTTGGAGGAACTATGGAACACAGTACCTATTGTTCAACGGAAATCACGGAACTTGCCAGAGCCATGCTCAAAGTGCAGGCGGATCTGCAACCGGCTCTCAAGGATCGGGAAAACACCTTTTCCCATTCACGTTACGCAACCCTCAACTCAGTCATGGACGCTTGCCGCGAAGCTCTCATCGGCAACGGCATCTGGCTTGCCCAATACCCTGTGCCTGTGGAAGCCGGACACATGGGGCTTGTCACCAAACTGACCCACGCCGAAAGCGGGCAATGGCAATCGTCGCTCATGGTCATGCCCCTCCCAAAAGCGGACCCGCAGGGCTACGGCAGTGCTTTGACCTATGGCAGGCGCTACGGTCTTTCAGCGTTGCTCGGCATAGTCACAGAGGAAGATGATGACGGCATTGCGGCTGGAACGGATTCTGCCGGACAGACCAAACGGAAGCGTCAGACACGGTCAAAAGAGATTCCTCTCGCTACCGGAAACAAGCCAACGGTTGAAATAAAACCACAGAACCAATCTGAGGAGCATAGCCTTCTCGCAACCATGCCCAAGCTTGACGGCATCAGCTACAGCCTGACCACAACCCAGGACGGCAAAACCTGTATTGTGGCTTCAGGCAATACCGCCAACAAGAAGCACATTCTCTCGCAAGCCGGTTTCAAATACAGCGAGCAGCGCAAAATTTGGTGGCGTTATGCAGAGGCCGCATGACGCCAACATCATCACATCCATAAAAGACTCGTTTCGTACACGCGGAGCGGGTCTTTCTTTTTTCGGAGAAATTCATGTACGAATTGTGTTCTCTTTTAAAGCAGGGATTACAGGCTTCTAGCCGCGCACGCACGGCACGCAGTCTGGGAGATCGAAGCAAGTATGTCGGTCTTTCCGATATCGGCAAAGCGGTTGACTGTCTGAGGACTGCCGTGGCGGGCAAGGTGTCCCTGCCTCAAACACTGACAACAGCAACCCCATGCTCTCACGATACATTTCTGCGAACCCTGCGTATGCAACGCGGACACTGGTTTGAGAACGGCATTACCGAGGCGTTTCACGCAACAGGCATACCGGTTTTGCATCAGATGGGCATTCATACCCGCTACCACCAGCCCCCAATTATCGCGCATCTGGATTTGGTGCTTGTCACCGGCGGCAACGCTCCCCGTGTGCAGGTTGTGGAGGTGAAAAGCTGCGAGCACATTCCCGATACGGCGTATGCCGCGCACGAGGTGCAGCTCTCCGGCCAAATTGGACTTCTGAATGCTCTCTGGAGCCAGCCCTGTTTCATGGTCCAGCCCGGACAGCTCCGAACCTTCCCGGATTTGGTGCGGCACGTCTGCAATATTGCTTTGCCGGAGCAGGCGGAAAACGTCGCCATCGAAGGCGCCATCCTTATGCTGTCCATGAACGATGTCAAAGTATTCGGTTCCTACACCCCCAACAAAATCATGTTGGATGTCTGCCTGAATCTTGCGGAAAGCATCTGGCAAAACGCGGAGCAAGTTCGCAACGGAAAACTGAATCTGAACCAGATTCCCACAACCAAAGGCTGGCATCCGCTCTGCGATTCCTGCGAATGGAATGCGGATTGTCCCCGATTTGACGGATTGACCGCGCCGGAGATGGAGCAGGATTTGCTTGAACTGCAATCCCTCAAAGACGCACGGGACACGGCTGCAACTCGTATCCGGGAGATGGAAGACAAGATGAAACAAATCTTTCGGGGAATCGGTACCGGCCGGGATTGGATCAGTGCGGTCACGCATCGTTTCCGCGTGGGAGTCTGCGAGGGCCGGAAGACCCTGGATAAGGACCGCCTGCTCACGGCGCTCGCACCCTACCTGTCGGCGGATGAGTCGGAAGCCGTCATACAGGCCGGATATAAAACCGGCGAACCCTATGAACGGCTGTATGTCAGCCCTGTCAACAAAAGCATCTGAAAGGAGCCGTTATGTATTACGCTATTGATGAAAACGCTGCCCGCATAGCCCACAATATGAACAGCTTTTATGCTTTCCAGCAAGGCAAGGTTACTGAAGAATATCGGAAACTGGTTGATGCGGCAGCCGCGCTTGCCGCTGAAAAGAAAAACTGTGTTGATTCCATGTTCCATGCAAAAATCGACGCCCTTCTGGATGCTTACTCCCGAAAACTTGCCGACTGGTATAACAAGGGCTTTGCCATCGAGAGCCGTTGCCCTTCGGTGATGATAGCGGGTCCGAGTAATTTTCCTATCCGCAAAAAGGAAAAACAGAACGCCGCACGAGACAAGCACATGCGGGACTATGAGAGGATCAAAGCTCTCTTGACTAAAATAACCGCCACAGGGACGGGCAGCATACGTTCTGACGACCCGGATGCTCTTGCGAAGCTGAAAAACAAACTTGCCTCTCTGGAACAGAGTCATGCGGACATGAAGGCCGTCAACGCTTACTATCACAAGCATAAAACGCTTGATGGCTACCCCGGCCTTACCGAGGAAATGCGGCGCGCTTTGGAAAGATATACGGGCATGGGATTCATCCCGACCTATCGCCTTTCCTACAACCTCGCGGAAATCAAGCGGGTGAAACAACGCATCGCCGAGCTTGAGCGCCGTGCTGAAAATCCCTTTCAAGGCTGGATGTTTGACGGCGGCGAAGTGGTTGCCAATGCCGAAGCGAATCGTCTGCAAATCATTTTTGCCGATAAACCCGATGAAGCGCTTCGCGGCCTGCTCAAAAAGCGCGGTTTCAAATGGTCGCCACGCTTCCATGCGTGGCAACGGCAACTAACCAGCAATGCCGTCCATGCAGCAAAAGAGATTCTGACAGCGAATCTGTAGTAACACCCTCTGCAAGGAGAGAAATACAATGTCAGAAAGGATGTGAATACTCAAACTGACTGTATAGCTTTCCGTACAACTTCAGGATGACTTGCCGCTATCTTCAATAAAGTACGTGCCGCTCCTGAAGGTTCTCTTCGTCCCTGTTCCCAATCGTGCAAAGTCCGCACAGAAATACCCAACATAGCGGCAAATTGTTGTTGTGACATTTTAAGCTGTGTCCTGGCATCCAAGGACAAACGCTGCTCCGCGCTGATAGTATCTTCGGTTACATTGCCCATCTTGTCCGTAATGCGTCGTATCAGGGAACCGTCAGGCTGAGGCAGGAGTTCAGTCTTGCGCGCGGGACGCAACATCTCCCCGCTGGGATCGTCCAGCATCTGCCGCAAAAGTTCAGTTGTCTTACTCATCGTAATGCTCCTTGAGCTTGCGTAGCCATTGGCGCGGCACATCATCAAGTTCATTCTTGCCATAGGCCGCTACCAGAACAATCTGCCCGGCTTCTGTCCGCAAGAAATAGATCACCCGCGCACCGCCGCGTTTGCCCTTACCCTGGACTTTCCAGCGAAGTTTACGGCAACCGCCTGTTTCAGGGATCACATCCCCTGCTTCAGGACGCCGGCATAAGTACCATTGTAATTCCAGAAACTGTTCATCCCCAAACAGTTCATCACGCACAGCGGCAAAAGGAACAAGCTCTATGAATTCATAGTACATGGCCTCTATATACGGCAATGCCGTATAAAATACAAGCACAATTTTTAGGAGGATTTTTCTATGACTGATACCATCGCCATCCTGCAATCGTTGCAACCCGCAGCCTTCGACGCCGGGACCCTGTTCAGCGGCACGCCTTCGGGCAAAATGGTCAAAGAATTCACAACGTCCCATACCGTTTATTTCGACTGTTGGTATGCTCGCGTGAATCTTGACAACTCCCAAAAACAAGATATTCTTAAAACAAGGAATCCTTGTTTTTCATTCCCAAAGGAGAGCCTATGCTCGCTAAAATTACTACAAAGAATCAGCTCACACTTCCAAAGGCTGTTATACAGCAAATCGGCAAACCGGAATATGTCGATGTCGCGCTTGAAAACGGACGCATCATTCTCACTCCCATGCAGGTGCAACCCGCTGACTCCGTAAGGAGAAAACTGGCGGAACTCGGCATCACGGAACAGGACGTGGAGGATGCCGTCACTTGGAGCCGGGAGATACAGGCATGACGCCTGTCCGCGTCGTGCTGGACACCAACTGCCTGGTGTCAGCTCTCATCTTTTCACACGGAAAAGCCGGGCAGCTACGCGCCGCATGGCAACGCGGAGATATTATCCCTTTGGTCTGCCGGGAGAGCATAACCGAGTTAATCCGTGTGCTCGGATACCCAAAATTCAAACTTGACCAAGAAGACATTGAAAGTCTACTCGCGGATATACTCCCGTGGACTGAAACTGTGGCAATAAACAACCGCCATAATGCTGTGGAGTTGCTGCGCGACAAGGATGATGCTGTTTTCATTCATCTGGCCCAAGCCTCAGGTGCGGCTTTTCTGGTTTCAGGAGACAAACACCTCTTGGAACTGCGTGGCATATACCCTGAGTTGCATATTGTTTCACTTGTTGAATTTATTGAACAAGTCGGTATAGACAGTTAAACTTAATAAGCAAAGAATCTCATGCAACGGCACGTCCTTTTGGGTGTGCCGTTTTCATTTTGGAGGAAAAATGGAAAACACCATCGCCATTCTGCAATCTCTTCAGCCCGCAGCCTTCGACGCTGGAGCCGTGTTCAGCGGCACGCCTTCAGGCAAACATGTCAAGGGCTACGCGGCCCCGTCGCCGTTCACTCCGACTGTTGACGGGAACTACATCTTTCACGAGCAGAGCCGGGACATCGTGGTCTGGTTCATTGACGCATCTGATCCGCTCTATGTTTACGGGCCGACCGGCTGTGGCAAGACGTCCGTAATCAAGCAACTCGCGGCCAAGCTCAATTACCCGGTGTTTGAAGTCACCGGGCACAGCCGACTGGAGTTCCCGGAACTCGTCGGCCATCACGTTGTGCGTCAAGGGAACATGGAGTTTGAATACGGCCCTCTGGCCTTGGCAATGAAGTTCGGAGGATTGTTTTTGTGCAACGAGATGGACTTGCTCGAACCATCCACAGCTGCGGGACTGAACGGCATTCTTGACGGTCAGCCATTGTGCATCCCGGAAAACGGCGGCGAGCTTATCGTGCCGCATCCCATGTTCCGGTTCGCGGCCACGGCCAACAGCAACGGCGGTAGCGATGAAACCGGTCTGTATCAAGGTGTGTTGCGTCAAAATCTCGCAATGATGGACCGCTTCGTGCTCTGCGAAGTGAGCTATCCCAAGCCGGAAGCCGAAGAGTTGTTGCTGGAAAAAACGGCTTCGCAACTCCCGGATGGTGTTCGCAAAAAGATGGTGGAATACGCCAATGAGGTCCGTGGTCTGTTCATGGGAGAATCCGGCAACAGCTACAACACCGGTAGCATTGAAATCACCTTCAGTACCCGTTCCTTGCTGCGTTGGGCTGAGTTGACCATCCGCTATCAGCCTTTGGCGAATCAGGGCATTCAGCCGGTGGCCTACGCGCTCGACAGGGCCTTAGGATTCAGAGCCTGCAAAGAAACGCGAGCCATGCTGCATGAACTGGTGCAGCGCGTCTTCACACAACAGGGGAAGCAATCGGGGGAGTGACAGGAGGCGACTCTACCGCACAGGATGAAACCGCCTCTCACGGTTGGTATCCGGTCAATCAGCTTACGGCTCCTCCCGTTCTCCAACGCCTGGATCAGCTTATCCCCTCCGTACAGAACAACCCTGACTCCCTGCTCACCCTTCCCGAATACCCTCATATCGTCCTGGAAAGCCCTTCCGTGTCGGGCGGCAAGTTCTGGCTCGGCGTAGCGATGGAAAACGGTTTGTCGGTCAGGTGGGGCAAGACGGGGACGCAAGGCACCCTGAAGCATTTCCCGCTGGACCGCTGCAAGAACAAGAACCCCCTCCTGGAACTCAAGCGCCGATTCATGAGCAAAATGAACAGCGGCTATAATCTTAATCTGCAAGAAACAAGATTGCCGTAAGGAGAAAAAACATGACGACAGACATCACCGTTCTTGACCACTTGGTTGTGGTCAATCTCGATATCCACATCTGGACGGCCAGAAAGAAACTCGTTCCACTCGATTTGGGTGGAGCGGAGCTTCCACCCGAAGACCTGGCCTCGCTCGGCAGCAAGCGCATCTGCAATCCCGACGACCTGCGCAGTTTCGGCACTCTCAAAGCTCGCGCTGTGAACCTGTTGGAAGGCAACGGGATACGCTTCCTCAGCGGATGGGCTGTGCCGGATACGCGCCTGCCGGAGATTATGCGGGAACTTGCCGTAATCCGTGACGAGTTCAATACGGTCAAGGACGCTTTTCTGCTACGTTATGACCAGTCCGTGCAAGACTGGATCGCCAAACATCCGCAATGGGGCAGCATTATTGCCGGTTCCACGGTCAGCGAGGAATACGTCCGTTCGCGTATTGATTTTCGTTGGCAGGTATTCCAGGTGGCGCAACCTGCGGCTGTAAACGCTACACAGAACCTTGACAACCTCAACGACGACATCGGCCAACTTGGTGATACGCTCTTTGACGAGGTAGCCAAGGCAGCGGGTGAAGCTTGGACCCGCTGCTATGCCGGAAAACGGAAATCACCCGCAAGGCGCTGTCTCCCCTGAAATCCATCTACGACAAGCTTATGGGCCTGACCTTCGTGGAACCGCGAGTCGCGCCGGTGGCGGAACTGCTGGATACGGCTTTTCGCAGCATCCCCAAACGGGGAGCCATTACCGGCAGCATCCTGCTCATGCTGCAAGGTCTGGTGTCCTTGCTTCGGAATCCGCAGGCGCTCATGGAACACGGCCAGATGATTCTGGATGGACGCAAGAACAGCCACAAGATTCTGGAGTCGTTGCTTCTGGCCGAGTGCGCCGCGCAGGTGGAAGCAGAAGGCGATGCCGAAGCGGAAGAAAACGGACTGGATGAACCACTCTTTGACGGTGCGGCTTTGCCACCGGTTATTGAGAGTTGCGGATTATGGTAACGGACACGCCACACGAACCCGGAAGCCCTTTGAGCACTGCGCTTGGAGGGCTTCCTTTTTGGAGAAACCTATGAATCCCAAACACATCATCAAATCGCTGCCCCTGCTTGCGTCCGTCCTGGGCCGCAAGTACGGGGTACAGGTACGCATCGGCGGTGACAACGCCTTCACCAACGGCAATGTGATCCAGCTTCCGAGTCTGCCTCTGGACTGCGACGAAACCTTGCTCGGTCTGGTCAGAGGTCTAATTGACCACGAATCCGCGCACATCCGTGACACCGACTTTGACGTCTTGAAAGCAGCCAATCTGATTCCGCTGGAGAAGCACATTTGGAATACCATAGAGGATTGGAGGGTTGAAAATGTTCTCTCCGCAATTTATCCGGGCTGCCGCGAGAACTTCCAATGGCTCATCAAGCACTTCTTCCTCCCGAAATCCAGGAAGCGCAAGCGTAAGGAACACACACCTGATCCGGCCATGCTCATCCTGGAATGGCTGCTTATTACCGTGCGCTCCTGGGATGTCGCGGAACTGAACGAGGAGTGTGATTACCTGCGAGCATCGGCTGAAATCCACTATCCCGGCCTGACGCATGAGATAGAGCCACACCTCCGGCTGATTCCACAAAACTGCACCAGCACACTGGAAGCTTTCGGTTTCGCCTGTGAAATCGCAAAAATCATCAGAAAATATGCTTGGTTCATGGAACAGCAACAGAGCCAGCGGCAAAGCCAAGCGGGACAGGGAGCTTACAACGCCTCATCAGAAGCGCCATCAGACCCGTCCGGTCAGACGGACCCGGCGCAAGCTCTGCAAAGCCTGCAAAAGATCCTTTCCGCAGGCGCTGACGGCGGCATGTTCCCCGGCGACATCGGAGACAAGCTCAAGGAGGCCATTACCGACGCTTGCGGCCAGCAAGGAGAACACATTCAGGTAGCGGTAGTGACCCGCAAGCCTATCGGACAACTGGCGCAAGATGATTTGGACAACTCCCGCCAGAGCACCACGGCCCTGCGGACCAGGCTTCAGGCGTTGATGCAAAGTACCCGTTCCGTCAGGAATCACAGCGGGTATGTGGGTGCGCTCAACATCCACAAGCTGCACAGCCTGGCAGCCGGAAACGCCAAGGTCTTCTTGCGCAAGGGAGAACGGGTGGGAGTGAATACCGCCGTACACATCCTGATCGACAGTTCCGGCTCCATGAACGGCAAGGATATACAGCTCGCATGCCAAGCCTGCTTTGCCGTCGCGTCGGCGTTGCAGAGTATCAAGGGCATCAGCGTCGGCGTCACCACCTTCCCCGGAGAGCGCGGTGTGTATGAAGGTTCTCAGCGGGAACATTGGGAGACGGTAACGCCTGTACTCCGGCACGGTGAGAAAATGCACACCCGGTTCGCCATGTCGGGAGCCGGGAACACTCCGCTGGATTCCGCCTTATGGTGGACAGTGCAAGAACTTCACCCCATGCCGGAATCGCGCAAGATGATCCTCATCATTACCGATGGTCAACCGGATAACCCCCAACTCGCTCAGACCGCCATCACTGAGGCCAGAAAGCTCGGCCTGGAAGTGTACGGAATAGGCATCGCAAACGCATCCATCCTCTCCCTTCTCCCGAATACCAGCAGCGTTATCAACGGCATCAACGAACTCGCTTCTTCCATGTTCGGGGTATTGCAACGCGCTCTCACCGCCGGACATCCGGCAATCTGCTCTGATTATTTAACATAGATGACGGGCATTTCACATTTTCAATGTGAAAATGCCCTAACAAACAAGACATGCAGCGCCAGGCCATTCAGTCTGGCGCTGTTCTTTTCACCATCAAGGAGGTGTTCGTGAAAGAACTCGTACCAGCCTGCCCACGCTGCAAAACAAGCAAATTCGTGGTCAGGGACAGGATCGCGGAGAAAGCCGGAACCCTTATCGGAGGAACAATCGGAGCAGGCAGTGCCTATGCCGGACTCAGTTCCGGCGCGACGGCGGGAGCCGCCATAGGCTCCTTCATCCCCATTTTGGGCACGGCAGCCGGTGCAGGCATCGGAGCCCTCACCGGAACACTGCTCGGATTCCTGGCCGGAAGCGCAACCGGTAACGCGGTTGGGGAAAGGATCGATGTGAAGATTCGCATGAAATACCGCTGTACTCACTGTGGCAGCAAAATCCAGGGCTGAAAAGCCTCAACCGAAAAGGAGACAAGATATGAGCAGGTTATTGTGGTTTGTACTCGGCGGAGTGGCAACAGCCGTAGGCGCTGGCATCGCGGCGGTCATGCTGGGCAGTGAGTCGGAAGATGATTCCGATAGTGAAGCCCAGAAAGAAGAGGACATAGAGCCGCAGGACGATGCGGGAGCCTCCGAAAATTCGGCTTAATGATGAACAGTCCCGGAGCGATTACCGTTCCGGGGCTGTTTGCCATGTCCAAGAAAGGTAGACCTTTTTGAGACAGTCGGACCCACACCAAAAAGCGTCAAACAAAAGTCTGAATCCATATTCTTGGACAGTTTCCATAAATACCCAAACAGATTTTTTTGACAGAACCCCAAAGGAGGCCACCATGTCGGGTAAAGATATTGGCTACATTCGCGTTTCCACCCATGCCCAGAACACCGCCAGGCAACTGGACGGCGTTCACCTGGATAAAGTCTTTGAAGAACACGCTTCCGGTAAAAACTCAGATAGACCGGCGCTGCAAACCTGCTTGGATTATGTCCGTGACGGCGACACGCTCCACGTCCACTCCATCGACAGGCTCGCTCGCAACCTTCAAGATCTACTTTCCATCGTCACCACCCTGAAGAAAAAGGGAGTCACGGTCACATTCCACAAGGAAAAACTTGAGTTCATCGGTAACGGCGCGGCAGGAAAAAGCGATGCCTTCCAAGAGCTTCAGCTACACATTATCGCTGCTGTGGCTCAATTTGAGCGAGCCCTGATTCTGAAGCGCGAACGGGAAGGGATCGCCATTGCCAAACGAGAAGGAAAATATAAGAATGTCGGCAGAAAGCCTATCTTATCCGATGAGCAGGTAAAAGAACTCCGCGTTAAACTCGCAAACGGCGGGAAGGTGGCAGCCTTGGCGAGGGAGTATGATGTCAGTAAGCAAACCGTGTATTCATGGGTTATATAGGTTACATGCTGGATGGGGTTCAAGGGGGTAAAGGTTCAAATTATTTCGTATTGTCAATAAATTACAATGGGTTACTGCAAACGTCATAAGTCCTTTCAGTTTTGAGTATATGGCCAACCATTCTATTTTTACCAGATTCATGCTAGAAGAAAAAAACAATTTCGAGGAATACATTGCTAAAAAAGGCTACAGCAAATGAGATTTACAAAGTAAGTCCGATTGTAAACAATCAAGAATTTTCTTTGACTACTAAATACCACAAAAAGGGCAATGGTTCTATTTTTACCAAAGCAGAAGTTGCCCAATTCATACTAAATTTGATTGGTTATTCCCAAGTATATGACCTAGAGAAGCAGAAAATACTAGAACCATCAATGGGTAAAGGTGATTTTCTTATTCCTATTGTAAAAAGACTTTTATCATCTTATAAAAATAAAAATGGAAATAAAAATATTATATCGTTAATGGACTCAGTCCGTGGCGTAGAGAAAGATAGAAATACTTTTCTCGATGCAAAAACAAACCTCTTGCTCGCTCTCAAAGATGAAGGAGTTGATGAAAATACGTCTTTATCTCTTGCAAATAGTTGGTTGATAAATGATGATTTTCTAATGATTTCCTTTCCTTTCAAGTTTGATTTTATTGCAGGTAATCCACCTTACGTTAGACAAGATATGATTCCAAACAAACTTCTTAATATTTATAAGAAAACATTTGGAACTATTTCTGATAGGGCAGACTTATACGTCCCATTCATTGAGCACTCTCTAAGTTTGCTTAGTCCATCAGGAAAACTTGGCTTTATATGTTCTGACAGATGGATAAAAAACAGATATGGAAGATTACTTAGAAAGCTTATTTCAGAAAAATTTCACCTTAATTACTATGTAGATATGAATGGCGTGAATGCTTTTCATGATGACGTTATTGCTTATCCAGCAATTACTATAATTTCAAATGATAAAGAGAAAAGTACAAAGTTAATCGATGGTGGAAAAATAAATTTCCATGAGTATGCAAATCATACTAGAGATATGATTGATTCAAAACTTTCTATTTCTAATAATATACGAGAGCTTTATGATGTTTTTCATGGTGATAAACCCTGGCTTTTAGGAAAAGAGAATCATATTGGCATCATAAAAAAACTTGAAGCGTTACATCCATCTATTGAAGAAGCAGGCATAAAAGTTGGGATAGGTGTAGCTACGGGTGCAGATAAAGTATTTATCGTTGATAACAGTATTGATATAGAAGAAGATCGTAAGATTCCTCTGGTAACGACTAAAGATATACATTCTGGATCAATTATTTGGTGTGGTAAATACGTGATCAATCCATTTTCACATGATGGAAAATTGATTGATTTAGAGATGTATCCAAAATTGAGCCAATATTTTTATAAAAATAAAGAACAACTCTGTAAACGTCATTGCGCCAAAAAGAATTTAAACGGATGGTATAGAACCATTGATAGAATATGGACAAGCCTAATCAAGCAGAAGAAAATACTTATTCCAGACATTAAAGGTCATGCTCATATAGTTATAGACGAAGGAAACTATTATCCTCATCACAATCTCTACTATATGACATCTCAGACTTGGGATTTAAATGCTCTCAAGGCAATACTGCTTTCAAATATAACGACACTTTTTATTTCTGAGTATTCAACAAAAATGCAAGGCGGTTGTTTACGATTCCAAGCCCAACACTTAAGAAAATTGCGTCTACCTCTTTGGACTGACATCAACGAAAATACAAAGAAACAGCTCATCATAGCAGGCAAAAAAGCAGACATCGAAGCATGTAATATTTTGGCATCAAAAATATACAGCCTGACGCATCAAGAAGTTGACGCTCTCTTATAGTTTTGGAGGATTTATATGCTTGATTTGGTGAATTATGAAGAAAAGCTAAAAGAAGCTATCCGTGCATTTTGGGGTAACCGCGAAGAAGCAAGACAGAAGCAAATTGAACTTGGAAAAGTCGATCAAGGAGAACGAGCAGGGGTTACCGGTGGCAAAAATATGGATGGGTTTATTTCGTTAATCATAGATATAGTTGTAGCCAATGGCCTAGAAAATGCTCAAATTATGCAAAAAAGATCTGTTCTTGCACTTCCTGGCTATTTCCGTCCCACTAAGCTATGGGATTTGCTTATTATGTATAAGAGTGAGCTAATAGCGGCTATAGAATTGAAAAGTCATGTCGGCCCTTCATTCGGTAATAATTTTAACAACCGCACAGAGGAAGCGCTCGGCACGGCTTATGATTTTTGGACTGCCTACAGAGAGGGTGCGTTTGGTTCTCAACCACGTCCCTTTATTAGTTGGATTATGCTCGTTGAAGATGCCCCAGGCTCTCGTTCCGCTGTCACGGATAGATGTGCCCACTTTGATATTTTTGAAGAGTTCAAAGGTGCTTCATACCAGAAACGGTATGATATTTTATGCAATAAACTCGTCCAAGAGAGTCTCTATACAACAGCCACTGTTATAACTTCACCACGTTCTTCAAAGGATACTGGTGCTTATTCGGAATTGTCAAATCTTACGGGATTTAAAACTTTCGTTACAGCACTGGCCGGACACGTTGCAGCAGAAGCTGCAAGGCTTTGTTAATTAGCTGTTCCTTGACTTGGCGTCTCATTGCAGCCCAGGCCATCACGCAAGGTCTGACTCTCATCACCCATAATCTGAAAGAATTTCATTGCATCCCGGACTTACAGTGCGAAACATGGGTTGCATAGCCTTCTTTATGATATTTCGTCGCTGGAGACAGCATAAATCACCTTTGAGTTCGGGTCTGTAAATCAGATTCGAACTCGTGTTACTTCAAGGCCCGAACTCACGCTCAATGTCTGTAACAGGTCACCATATGGCTTTTACCCATTACCGTTCTTGACGAAAGTGGGGCATTCTGGTAGGGCATTACTAGAAATAGCGGGAAGATTTTTTCAGTTATTTCAAGTTACTCAAGGCATAACGGTACCGAAGTGCCGACTCTCCCCTTCGGCACCATAAGAAAGTAAACGGGCTGGCGAGCAATCTGCCGGTCCGTTTTGTTTTTTCGTCATCGTCTTTTGAGGCCCTGTACGCTGGCAAAAGCTTATGGAGGAACCGATGCCGGACAATAGACGTACTGTCGGTGATCTGCGGGCGTTCAGAAGAGTGGCCATGTTTTTTATGTACGTTCGAATCGTTCTCGCTATTGTCGGCCCCAAACTTGAGGCCTTTTTAGGTATGCGATGAGTGAATGAGATTGGGCTGTTTCCAGCCTTTGCACGCGAGATTTTTCAACGCGCCGGAATTCTTGATGAGAGAAGTTCGGCGCTTTTTTTCGCCCTTTTTCAGCAGGATCCTTTGTGCTTTCTCCATGCGTTGAATTTCTTGTTTTGAAGCTCCTGGGAGGTTTCGGAACTCGCCTGTCCTGTGCGTTTCGAAACTGAGGCGGGTTCCGGAAGGCTCAGGCGTCGTTTTTCCTTGGCAGGCTACACTGAGAGAATAAGGCAAGAATAAAAGAGAATCGTATCTGTTCTTCGGCATAGTGACCGGATATGTTTCTTACAGAAAAAATGGTCGGCAAAGGAGTCCGTCATATGGAAAAAGATACGCTTTCCACCGCTGTGAGCGAACCGGTCATCCTGCGCAACGGTTCGCAGCCTTCCATCAAGGGGCCGGATGCATGGTTTACCGGCACGGTCCGCATCGATCCCCTGTTTCCGGCCCATACGCCGGCACGTGCCTCAAGCGCTTACGTCACTTTCGAGCCGGGAGCCCGTACGGCATGGCATACCCATCCTCTGGGGCAGGCTCTGATCATCACGGCTGGGGTCGGCAGGGTTCAGGTGCAGGGTGGGCCGATTCAGGAGGTCCGCCCTGGCGATACGGTCTGGTTCCCTCCATACGTCAAACACTGGCACGGAGCCGCTCCCGGCGTTGCCATGACCCATATTTCCGTGGCTGAAGAAGAGGGTGGGAACAACGTCGAGTGGCTGGAAAAAGTAACGGAAGAGCAATACACGGGAAATTAGAGCCGTTGTTCCGAAAGGCCGGATTGTGCGGGGCAATGCCTTATGTGTACCGTGCGTTGGGAACACGGAGAACATATGCAGTGTGTATATGTTTCCCGTCATCCTGCTGCAGGGTGTCATAAGAGTTCTTTGAAAGAAGAATGAATAAAAAGGTTGCAAGCATCATTGCGGAGAGGCAATCAAGGAGTTCATAATATGGCTGAACAGTTTTCCCGCCGGGGTTTTCTGAAGGGCGGAGCGCTCACTGTAGGGGCCTTCGCTTTTGGGGGCTTCCCCAGGATCGATACTGCTATGGCCGCGCCGCAGGAAAAGGCCAAGGTCTTTTTCACGAAGGACATCAGCCTCGAAGGGTTGATGAAGGTCTATGCCCGCGTCAATCATGGCATGAGCGGCAAGATCGCCATCAAGCTGCATACGGGCGAACCGCATGGTCCGAATATTTTGCCCCGCGAAATGGTCAGGGGATTCCAAGCGAATATTCCGGACAGTAGCATTGTGGAATGCAATGTTTTGTATCCCAGTCCGAGGCAGACCACGGAAGGGCATCGTGAAACCCTGAGGACCAACGGCTGGACCTTCTGCCCCGTCGACATCATGGATGAGGACGGGGACGTAAGCCTTCCCATTCCCGGCGGGAAATGGCTTACGGAACTGTCCGTCGGCAAACATATCCTGAATTATGACGCCATGCTGGTGCTGACCCACTTCAAAGGCCATACTGTGGGCGGTTTCGGCGGTTCGCTCAAAAACATTTCCATCGGCTGCGCCTCAGGGAAACTGGGCAAGCAGCAGATCCATCAGCTGCCGGGCGACGGGACCTGGCCGGGAGGCCCGCTGTTCATGGAACGGATGGTGGAAGGCGGCAAAGCCATTACCAATCATTTTGGGCAACATATTACCTATATCAACGTGCTCCGGAACATGTCCGTGGATTGCGACTGCGCCGGGCTCGGCGCGGCGGCACCCACCACGCCGGATTTGGGGATCATTGCCTCGACGGATATTCTGGCCGTCGATCAGGCTTCGGTGGACATGGTTTATGCATTGCCCGAAGCGCAGCGGCGCGACCTTGTGGAACGCATTGAGTCCCGCAGTGGCCTGCGCCAACTCGAGTACATGAAGCTTCAAGGCATGGGGAACAATCAATACGATCTGATCACCGTATAAGGTATTCGGGATCTCCGCCGATGCGCACGAAGGGCATCGGCGGGGGACGGTAGGGCGGTTCCGAGGAATAGTCGGGGCGGCCTTGCCGTATCCCGTCCGCGTCTGAAAAGAGAGAATGTCTGGAGATTCCATGAGAAGGGGTATGCGCGTGGCGTTCGGTCTGGTCCTTTTACTCTGTATTCTTATCGGGGGAGGGTATGCTTTCATGTCGCAGGCTTCATTCGGCAAGTTGCCTGAAGGTGAACGCCTTGACGCGATATCACAGTCGCCTCACTATGAGGGCGGTGCCTTTCGCAATACGGAGCCGCTGCCGCCCATAAAGGGGAACGGCGGCATTGTGGGCGCGTTGATGAAATACGTTTTTTCGTCAACGGAAGGCCAGAAGCCGACTCGTCCCATGTCTTCAGCGAAAACCGACCTGCGGGGGCTCGACAGGAATACGGATACCGTCGTCTGGCTCGGCCATTCTTCCTACTTCGTGCAGCTCGGCGGCAGACGCCTTTTGATAGATCCCGTGTTCAGTACCTATGCTTCGCCGGTCTTTTTCGCCAACAGGGCGTTCGAGGGGACGAACCTTTACACCGCCGAGGACATGCCGGACATCGATTATCTGCTCATTTCTCACGACCACTGGGATCATCTGGATTATGCCACGGCAACGGCGCTTCGGTCCAAGGTGGGGCAGGTCGTCTGCCCCCTCGGCGTCGGGGCCCATTTTGAGGCTTGGGGCTACGGCAAGGAAACGGTTTTCGAGGGAGACTGGTATTCCGTCCTTGAGGGGAAAGGCGGCTTCGCCATCCACATCCTGCCCGCCCGCCATTTCTCGGGCCGCTCACTGACCCGGAACAAGACCCTTTGGGCGGGCTTTGCCCTTGTTACCCCTGAACGCAGGATTTTTTTCAGCGGAGACAGCGGATACGGCAAGCATTTCGCGGAAATCGGCGCACGCTTCGGCGGGTTTGATCTCGCTATGCTCGACTGCGGGCAATACGACGAGAACTGGCGGTACGTCCATATGATGCCGGAAGACACGGCGCAGGCCGCGGAAGATTTGCGTGCCCGCGCGCTGCTCCCGGGCCACGTGGGGAAGTTCGCCATTGCCTACCATACGTGGGATGATCCGTTTAAACGGATTGTGGCGGCGAGCCGAGGCAAGCCGTATCGGCTTCTCCTGCCCCTGATCGGTGAGCCCGTCGCCCTGCCCATCGCTTCGGACGGTGAGATCCTCCGCTGGTGGGAGGCAGGACGGTGACACGGCTTCATTGATGGGCGAAAAGGCCCCGGCATTTCCCTTGCCTGAGCAGGGAATGCCGGGGCCTTTCTTCTTTATGAAAGGGAGGGCTCACTTTTCTCCAGAAACGTTTTCCTTCCCTTCCACAATTTCTTCACACGGCTTGAGAGCTCATCCACATGAGCGGGCGTATTTTTTAGCCTGTTCGCTGATCAGATCCATATCCTCAAAGTAGTTGATTTTCATGGCCCGTCTTACGTCATCCAGCGTCCGGGCGGCGGCTTCGCGGGCCCGCATACTGCCTTCCTTGAGGATGTCATAGATGGCGGGAATATCCTTTTCGAGTTCCCGGCGGCGATTGCGGATAGGTTCCAGTTCGTCCTGCAGGACGTTGTTCAGGAACTTTTTCACCTTCATATCGCCAAGACCGCCGCGCTGATAGTGCGCCTTGACCTCGTCCAGATTCTGGTACTCCGGCCAGAACTCGGCAAAGTGCTCCGGGCGGCAGAAAGCGTCCAGATAGATGAACACCGGATTGCCCTCCACCTTGCCGGGGTCCTGCACACGCAGGTGGTTGGGGTCGGTAAACATGGACTTGACCTTCTTCTCGATGTCCTCCGGCTCCTCGGACAGGTAGATGCAGTTGCCAAGGCTCTTGCTCATCTTGGCCTTGCCGTCGGTGCCGGGCAGGCGCAGGCAGGCAGCATTC
>ERZ791603.1428-NODE-1428-length-17798-cov-5.253283_pt1 | contig 17798 bp, 16 predicted proteins | sample MGYA00509966_ERZ791603 | MGnify/ENA primary metagenome ERZ791603 (study PRJEB30046, sample SAMN00791931) | human gut metagenome | study: EMG produced TPA metagenomics assembly of the A metagenome-wide association study of gut microbiota in type 2...
ACGATTTATATCAATGACATGTATAAGAAGTATCAGGACTGTGGTGATCTTGAGGTGTCACATCATTGACAAATGTACATCGCCATGATATGATTCGAAAAATATATATATTTTTTGTCGGAAGTGTAGAGTTTTTTGTCGGATACTTTTCTAAAATAAATAAGCTATTACATCTTTATGAAGGTGTTTCAGCATTTGGCACAAGGGGTTATCGCAGAAAGACCTATTTTTTGCAATAACTCAAGTAGAAATGAGGTGAATATCGATGATGCAGTAATTGTATAAATTGACATATGTCAAAAATGGGGGGGGGTAGAAGCCTACTGACCGTGAATGACGCTCAGGAGAGAATGACAAAAGGAGGACTTTATGAATATTATCAAACATAAATATGGCAAACGAACGGTATCTCTGCTGCTTGCGGTAATTTTGGTGCTATGCCCTTTGCAGGTTAGGGCGGCAGATAACAAGCCAACCATCGAAATTGGTGACTACATTCAGATGGGTACTTATGAGGGAGTGCCAATTGTGTGGCGTTGTGTAGCGAAGGATAGCAATGGGCCATTGATGCTTTCGGATAGAGTATTGTGTGATTACATGCCCTATGATGCAAAAACCAACAAAAATGCCGAAACAGGCTCGCACCGGCGCAATAGCTGGAGAGATAATTTTGGTTCTAACCACTGGAGAGACAGCAACATACGTTCTTGGCTCAATTCCAACGCTGAAGCAGGAAAAGTGAAATGGCTTTGCGGAAATCCGCCAACAGAGGATTCTGTCTATCCTAAAACGGCAGCATATGACCAAAAGGAGGGCTTCCTTCGCAGCTTTCGTTCGGATGAGCTGGGAGCGATTCGAACGGTGAAGCAGCGTTCTATCGTTTCCCATCCGGAGTATACGGCAGGTTATATCGACGCAGCCGGTGTTGATCTTCCCTATAACACCACAATTGATACGGTAGCGGATGGGTATGACAGTGCCCATTATGAATATATTTGGGATAGAGTTTTTCTGCTGGATGTTCAGCAGCTCAAAACGGTTAATGATAACCTGAACGGCTACCATATCGCAAAAAACAGAAGCGGTGTAGCATGGAACTATTGGCTGCGTACACCGATTACAACCTGTAACCATGATATGCGATTTGTGACCCCTCAAGGGAATATTTTGCGTGACGCACCCTATAAGGGATATTACGGCGTTCGTCCTGCCTTCTATCTGAATACGGAAAATTACACCGTATCATCCGGCACAGGACAGAGCGCACAGGACCCCTATGTTGTTTCCGCACCGGATGCGCCGGATGACAGCATTGGCATATCCGGCGCTGTGCGAGAGGATGTGAATGGTGACTGGAATGTGAACACGGATGAGTATCTACAGCTGGAGATGAGTACCCTCTACACTGAGGATCCTGCATATGCAAATGTAACCGTACCGGTGTATACAATCCAGAAGCCTCGCAGCGATAAGGAGAACATGGTGATTGTGTACTGCGCCGAGGGCTACACCAAAAGCCAGCAAAAGCAGTTTGTCGAGGATGTAAAAAAGCTGTGGGGGGAGGTATTGCAGATAGAGCCATATCGCAGCATGGCGGATCGCTTTAATGTCTATGCACTCTGCACGGCATCGGTGGATGGCTATGGCGGTACCAGCACATTTTTTGCTGCGACCGCCAAAGGAGGAATTTCTACTAACAAAGGGAACTGGCGCAACCATGTTTTGGAGCGCATCATAGGCCCTGCGTTTATCGAGAAGATTCATGACGCACATATTCCTAATGAAACGCATCCAAACGAAAACACGATGGATCATAATTATAGACAGTATGATTATGTGTATGAAAATATCAACCAATTCGTTGTGTTGGCGAATAGCGGTGAGTATTTCGGTGGCTCTCATGATAATAAACAATATGGTATTCACTATATTGTTGCGTCAGCGAGAAACGCATATTCTGCGTTTACCCAGCGGCATGAACTGGGACACGGCCTGTTCCATCTGGGAGATGAATATAATTATAGCACTGTTCCTGTAGATGAGTGGAATTACACTACATCACTGAATATGACTGCAACAAAAGATCCCACGAAAGTGAAGTGGAAGCAGCTGCTTGGCTTCCGTAATACCTATACCTGCCCGCATCTTGACTACTATCCTTATACCTATAATTCCAGCAGGGATTGTCTGATGCGAGAGACCTTTCAGAATGATTTTTGCGATGTGTGCAAGCTACAGGGCATAAAGGTCATGAGTCAGCTCATTACAAATCCCCCTGCGCTTTATGTGGCTGTTCCTGAGGTGAAAAAGTATATCGGCGGTTACAGAAATCCCACAAAAGATCCTTCTGCCTTTGAGGCAGCGAATTCCTCCGCATATGCGAGCTATCAAAATGACAGGAATAGCCGTCTATTAAGCGGCGGCAGTAAAAACAGCTTTGATTATAGCAGCATGAAGGGGCAGCAGGTTGAGCTGCGCACCATTATACAAAATCTTTCGAATACCCAAGCGAAGACTGTGACCCTGCGCCTGTGGGTGGAACATTCCAACGGCGAAAAAGCGGTCACGACAGATGGGGAGCAGGTTTTCACTACGCAGGAGTTTGACATCCCTGTTTGGAAAGAGAAAAGCAAATTCTGGACAAAGGGTGCGTTGGATTACGAGGGCAGCGACTTTAATTCCGGCCTTGTCAACTGCTCTCTGGTTTACACGATTCCGGAGAATGCCATTCTGCAATCCGGCGATACCATCGGCTTTGAGATTGTAGATCATGCGACAGGCGAGGTATTGGCTGATGATGATACGGAGCAGCAGCGCTATGTCAATGTCACCATCCAATATCAGCTGGAGGATGGCACAGATGTTCCAAACACCATGCCGACTACCTTTACTGTTCCGGTAGGCAAAAAGGTTGATTGGCAGCCGCCGCAGGAACTGCACGGCTACACTTTTGTTAAAGCGGAGGGGATGGAAAATGCTGTCCCGAACAGTGGTATGACGATTCGTTATATTTATAAAAGGTCTGAGGAACGCCCCGAGCCGCCGGTGACAAAAAATTATACGGTGCAATACAATTGGGGCTCTGTATTCCCGACAGGCGCAACGCTGCCGCTAAATAGCAGCTCCTATTCGAGTGTGCAACAGGCGAAGGCGGCTGTGGATAAGAAATATACCTCCACAACACGCATTCAGGCACAAAAGGATGGTAAAAACGGCACATGGGCTTTTTCGGGCTGGGATGCCGGCAACCTAAACGGCACAACCGTGGTATTCCGTGGAAGTTGGAGTTTTACGGCGGATACAGCGCCGATAACGCCTCCGAGCGGTACAGCAAGCTACAAGATTACCGCAACGGCAGGTATCGGTGGAACAATCTCTCCCGGTGGCACGACAACGGTATCTGCCGCAGGTCAGCTTACATATACAATCAAGGCGAACGAAGGATATTATATTGCGGACGTAAAGGTGGATGGTTCGGAAGTGACAGCAACCACAAGCTACACCTTTAGTGATGTGAATACTGATCACACCATAGAAGTTACCTTTAAACAGGAAAGCCAGACACCGGATGTGCCGGATGTGATTGCACCAAGCATAACCACACAGCCTGGAAATGCGACAGTGAAGGTAGGTGAGACTGCGTCCTTTACCATAGCAGCAAGCGGTACAGATCTTACCTATCAGTGGCAGATAGACAGAAATGATGGGAAAGGATGGGTAAACATTGACGGTGCAACGGCAACGAGCTATACCACATCCACAGTCAATATAAGCTGCAACGGATTTAAGTATAAGTGTGTTGTTTCAAACAGCGCAGGAAACGTAGAGAGTAATTCTGCAACATTGACCGTACAGGATGCGGGCGGTTCCGATAATCCTGACACACCGAATAACACCTATCAGATTATTGATGGAGCAAACAGTAGTTGGACGCATGACAGTGATGGTAATATCACCATCCGGGGTAACGGAGACTTCTCCAAGTTTACCGGAGTTAAGGTGGACGGAAATTTGATAGACAAGAGCAACTACACTGCAAAGGAAGGCTCTACCATTATCACACTGAAAGCTTCCTACCTGAATACACTTTCGGCAGGAAACCATACAGTTGAAATCCTTTGGACGGATGGTTCTGCAAGCACCACATTTACCACCAAAGCAAATATCTCTGATAACAGTAATAACAACCAGAATGATAATAACAATAGCAATTCCTCTGATGACAAGCCATCGAGTGGAACTGATAAGAAGGATGTGACTGCACCTAAAACCGGAGACAACACACCGAGTGTATGGCTGTTTATACTATCAATTCTTTCCGGAACGGGATTGATTATTACCGTAAAGAAACGCAGAGAAAATTTGAATTCATAGAAACGATCGTTAAAAAATGAAACGAAAAAATAACCATGGAGAAGGCGGGCATGTATGTCCGTCTTTTCTTCAAAGAAAACACAACAGGGAGTGTACGCTGCGGAAGAGGCGAAAGAAAAGACACAGACGGAATCAAAGCAGAAGGCGTGTATGGGAATGGAAATGGAAATTTCTTCTCAATCAGGTAAATCCTAAAAATGCAATGCGCTCATTTGGAACATTTGTTTCTAAGATTGATTGGTCGAAGTCAGATTCCTTAAGAGAACTGTTTAGACCATTTGAGCATCTTGGGACAGAAAAGATATATGCTTTATAGACATAAAAAGCAAGATTGAATAGCAACCCTCCCAAAGTTGCGCATTTGCAACCAATGTTTTCTTTACTTTCAGCCACCTGTCGGTATAATTTTGGGTATAAATTGAATTGGAGGTATTTATTTTGATGGGTGACAATATTAAGTTTTACAGAAAAAAGAATCAGCTTACACAGGATGACATTGCTGAGGCATGTAATGTGACAAGACAGGCGGTGTCGAAATGGGAGAACGGTGAGAGCCTTCCGACGGTCGACAATCTGTATGCCTTGAGCAGGTTGTTGCACACATCGGTAGATGACATACTGATAGGCGAGAAAGAGAGGGACGATGAGCCCTCTCTTTCTTTTTCCTTTTATATTTTCTTTGGTTTTCTTGTCCTTCTGAATGTCCATTTTATATCCTCAATTTCCTCGCCTGTGGCAGAAATCGGAGTGTCATTAACCATTACGGAAAGACAGTAAATGGCTGATTTTTTTTAGACATTGACGGAGTGCTCAATTCAAGTAAAATAATAGATAGGAATTTTGATTATCCGGAGCTTGTAATGTCAAAGTAAATGCTATAGAATATTTTTATATCAAATTAAACACAAATGAGGAGATTTAAAGTTATGAAACAGAAATTGAGAAACCTTTCGGCACCGGCAAATATAATATTTGCCATTCTTGCAGTCTTTCTTTTCATTGCACCCTTGCAGTGGAGCGGAAAAGTTTTGGGCCTGATTCCCGGCATGGAAAAGGCGGATGACTATCTGCTGCAAGCTATTGTGGAGACCGTTGTTTTAGTTATTTTTCTGGGCATCACATATTTATTTGGGCTGTGGGATATCTTTAAGGAAAATGCAGCAGGATGGACAAGAAGCTTATACACAGGCGGTTTTTTCATAGTGTACTGTTTGTATGCTGTTGTTTCAGGCATTTATTTGTGCTTTTTGGGTGAGCATGGTGATGTGAATGCATTTTACAACATCATCTTTTTCTTTATTGCGGTCTGCCTTGTAGGGCTCGTTGAGGAGCTGGTGTTCAGAGGCGTGGTGTTTAATCTGCTGCTGAGAGCTTTTCCAAAGACGAAAGGTGGAATCACAGGAGCCGTAGTTTTGGGAGGTGTACTGTTTGGCTTGATGCATTTTTCCAATATGGGTGCAGGGGTTAAGTTCAGCAGTTGTCTGATACAGGTTATTTCAGCAGGTCTCATGGGTGTGCTGTTTTGTATGATATACGCTTCTACACGCAATTTCTGGATGCTTGCCATTTTCCATACTGTTGTAGATATGGGAGGACTTTTATCATCGGGAATATTTGAGGGAGGAGGAGTAGCTGACAGGATTAATGAGTTTTCGGCAATGAACTGTATCGCATTTGTCGTGCTCGGTATTCCTATGCTTGTTATGCTGCGTAAATCAAGGCGTATCCGTCTTGAGATGCTCTACAATAATGAGATTATCATAGATGACGAGAGGGAGGGTGCTAAGCTTGCAGTTGTTTCACTGGTGCTTGGTATTTGCAGTATTATTTTCTCGTTTTTTGGATATCTGATGGGACTTGGAATTGTCGGCATGCTTGCTTCCAAAATGTCAAAAAAGGCAAAGCAGTATAACAATGCAATAGCAACTGCCGGTATGATTACATCGATAATAGGCTTTGTGCTGTCGGTCATCTGCACGATTGGCATGATGGTGCTGTTTGCAAGCGGCATGTACGACAGACTTGTTAATATGTCGATGTAAATTAAAGTGACTGATTTGACAATATGGTAAAAATACCATATAATATTTTGTGAGAACAATGGAGAAGAGTTTTGGGATTTTTGAATTGCGAGCTAAGGTAGGAACAGATATTTCGAGAGTATTATATTTTTTCTATTATGAAGGAAGAATAGTATTGACACATGGATTCATTAAAAAAACTCAGAGGACACCGGCTGGTGAAATTGAAAAGGCTAAGAAATATAGAAGAGATTATATAGAAAGGCATGGTAAATAATATGAGATATGACGATTATTTACAGGAGCAGCTTAAAAATCCTGACGTAAAAAAAGAGTGGGACGATCTCCAGCCTGAGATGGATGTCATAAGGGCTATGATAGATGCTCGCATTAAAAATAATTTGACTCAAAAGGAGCTTGCAGCACGTACAGGCATTGATCAGGCGGATATTAGTAAGCTTGAGAATGGAACGAGAAATCCATCTTTGAAACTTTTAAAGAGGCTTGCGCATGGAATGGGGATGCAGTTGAAAATTGAATTTGTACCAATGCAGCCGTTAAAAAAATAAAATTGAACGGATGCTGCAATAATACGAAGCAGACCTTTGAATGTCGCATAAAGTCTACATTCAAGGGTCATTTTTTAAGGAGAAACCATGAATATTTTACTGACAGCCATCAATGCAAAATACATACATTCAAACCTCGCAGTTTACTCACTGCGCGCCTGTGCCGGGAAGTACAGGGATGCTGTGGAGCTTGCGGAATACACGATAAACAATCAGAAGGATTACATTCTTGAGGAGCTTTACAAGAAAAAGCCCGACGTACTTTGTTTTTCGTGCTATATATGGAATATTGATTATGTGACTGATATTGCACGCGAGTATAAAAAGCTTTGTCCGTCAGTGCCGATATGGGTTGGAGGCCCTGAGGTGTCTTACGAGGTGGAGGCATTTCTGCGGGAAAATCCATACATAGACGGTGTGATGATAGGCGAGGGTGAGGATACCTTTAGAGAGCTGTGTGGTTACTATGCGCATAAAAGAAAGATGAGTGATATTGCAGGCATTGCTTTCAGAAAAAACAGCACAGGTAATAGTACAAGTAATAGAACAAGTGTGAACAACGCAGGCTGCAAAGCGGATGAAATAGTATTCACAAGTCCACGCCCAATCAAAAACATGAGTGAAATTCCATTCTGCTATGATACGCTTGATGATTTTTCAAACCGCATCATCTACTACGAGAGCAGCAGGGGATGCCCGTTTTCGTGCAGCTATTGTCTGTCATCGGTGGACAAGACACTGCGTTTCAGGGATACTGAGATTGTCAAAAGGGAGCTTAAGTTTTTCATAGACCAGAAGGTGCCTAAGATTAAGTTTGTGGACAGAACCTTCAACTGCAATCATGCTCATGCAATGGAGCTGTGGCGCTTTATAAAGGCAAATGACAATGGTGTGACAAACTTTCACTTTGAGATATCGGCGGATCTGCTGAATCAGGAGGAGCTTGAGCTGATTTCTGATATGAGGCCGGGGCTTATACAGCTTGAAATCGGTGTGCAGTCCACCAATGAGGTCACAATTAAGGAGATTCACAGGACTATGAAGCTTGAGAGGCTTAAGGAGGTTGTGCGGCTCATTCAAAGTGGCAACAATATCCATGAGCATCTGGATCTGATAGCAGGACTGCCGTATGAGGATTATGACAGCTTTGGGCGTTCCTTTGATGAGATTTATGAGCTTAAGCCAAACCAGCTGCAGCTTGGATTTTTAAAGGTGCTCAAGGGCTCATACATGTTTGAGCATGCCGCGGAATATGGTATTGTGTACCATGACAGGCCTCCGTATGAGGTCATGTCCACGAAGTGGCTTTCGTTTGATGATGTGATAAAAATTAAGCGCGTCGAGGAGATGCTTGAGGTGTATTACAACAGCGGACAGTTTGAGATTACGATGAAGCTCATGGAGTGTATCTTTGACAGTGCGTTTGAGTTTTTTCAGGAGCTTGGAGATTTTTATGAGGCAAACGGCTATTTTGGAATGAGCCATTCGCGCATCAGAAGGTGCGAGATACTGCTTGAATTTCTGGCTTTATATCTGCATGGCCGTGACAGCGATGCTATGACTTCTGTGGGATTATCCGAAAATGCCGGAGATAGAGATAATACTGATTTTGATGAAAATGCGCAGATTTATAGCATGATTCAGGAGTCACTAATCTTTGATTTGTACTATCGGGAAAACTGCAAGAGCCGCCCGGTGTGGGCCACAGATGTAGGAAGCTTCAAGCATATGACACATGCATATTGTAAAAATGGAAAGCTGTCGCATGTGGAGCCGTTCCACTATATTTTTCCTGACAAGCACACGCGCAAGCTGGATGAACTGCCAGAGTATCATAAGGAGCCGGTGTGGGCACTTTTCCACTATGATATGAGAGACCCGCTTGACCACCAGGCGTTGGTGGAGTACGTAGAATAGCAGTAAAACGATATGACTATAGTGGTAAAAGCCGGAAAGGTTTACGGACTAAAATATGAGCAACATAGATGAGATAAAAAATTATACGGTGATTGATCTGGAAATGACAGGTCTTTCTGCCAAAAATGACAAGATAATAGAGATAGGTGCGGCACGTGTGCGTGGCGGCAGGATAGTGGATACGATATCCGCACTGGTAAATCCGAAGCAGCATATTCCACAGCGTGTGCAGGAATTAACGGGAATTACCGACAGTGATGTGGAAAACGCGGCAGATATGGACGCGGCTGTGGATAACCTGCTTAATTTTATCGGGGATGATATCATACTCGGGCAGAATGTGACCTTTGATTACAGCTTTTTAAAGCAGTGGGCGGTAAATCACAAGCGCACACTCTCGCTGAATGCATATGATACTCTGAAAATAGCCAGAAAATGTCTGCCTGCGGAGCAGTCGAAGAAGCTGGAGGATTTGTGTGAGTATTTTGGTGTGGGCAGGGAAAATGCGCACAGGGCACTCGATGATGCGATAGAGACAAAGCAGATATTTGAAAAGCTGCTTGCACTGATGGATGAAAAGGGAGATACGGTGGAGTCAAAGCCGCTTGTATACAAGGCAAAAAAACAGACACCCGCCACGGCCCATCAGGTCAGACAGCTAAAGGAGCTGATGGCTGAGTATGGGATAGCAGATGTCATATCGTGGGACAACCTGACCAGAAGTCAGGCCTCAAGGCTGTACGATGAATATCGTAGCAGATATATTAATAGGTGTGTGGATGGCTCGGAATAAGTTTCAATACAATAAATTATAATACAATAAGCTATAACGCAAATTAATTACCGGCCGAGGCGGCATCAGCCTGTAGGCTCTCAAGCATAGAAACGATTCCATCCCTTGAAAGAGAATTGAGCTGTTTTGCTTTCTCGATAAGCTCTGCAAGCCGGTCAGCTTTTGACATGCTGACGAATGTATTGGCTAACAGGCTGTATACGCTCTTTGAATCAGCACCCTGCTCCACCGCAAATTCAAGCAGTTCATTGGCCAGCGATTCATAGCCTGCCTCAGTAAGCCTGTTGTAATAGTCCGGCAGCATTGAAACAAATTTCGTGAAATTATCATCATATTCAGACAGCTTTTTAAAATTGAGAATGCCATATTTAAGCTTTAAATCAGTGTTTGTCATTCCGGTGAGATTGATAAGGGTTTTATCCTTTAAATCATTTATTTTATCATTATTTAATGGAAAAAACCTTTCCGGTATGGTAATATAACACAGGTCAGTGGTATCTCCGCGGAGGGTTGAGTTGGCTTTGCGCTCCTTCTCCCAGAACTCCTCGGTGACTTTTGCCTGGGCAGAATCAGCCCTCTTTATGGCAAAAGTAATGACTGCTATAAATAAAATGAATAAAATTAGACAAATTGGAATCATATGTTGGAAAATCCTTTCTCATATATGAAAATAGTATAACTCATTTTTGAACAGAGGTGAATAGTATGTACGATTTTAATAAAAAAAGAAATCAGAAGGTGGTTGCTATAGTGATAATAGTGGTTATAGCAGCGATGCTTGTGACAACATTTGTGTCAAGTCTTGTATAGCTTTTCTTGAAATATGGAAAAAATATGATAATATGATATAAAATGCAGTTCAGTTAAGCGATGACAGGGGCGCTTTTAACAGCCTCAGGAAAAGGAAGCGGAAATGAAGATTAATAAAAAAGCATTATTACTGGGTACAATGGCATTTGTGCTTGTGGCAGCATCAGGCATGGTAAGTGCGTATGCAAGCGGTTCGTCAGGCACAAAGAAGGCAAAGGTACAGACAATTACAGAGGGTGTGTGCATTGGCAGTGTGGATGTAGGCGGTATGACAAAGGAAGAAGCAAAAAAAGCAGTTGATGCCTATGTTGACAGCATAAAGGATACATCCTTTTCATTAAAGGGTGCCAATGGTTCATTTGATGCAACAGCACAGGAAATGTCTGTTTCGGCGGACACTGATGCAGCGGTGGACGAGGCTCTTTCAGTATGCCATGAGGGAAGCCTGATTGACAGATTTGTGGAGTCAGAGGAGCTCAAAAAGGGCAATGTTGCCGTCAATATGTATCTGTCGGTTGATAAACAAAAGACCGCAAATATGATTTATGACAAGAGCGACGAGCTCAATATAAAGGCAGTTAACAATTCGCTGCAGAGAAACGGTGACAGCTTCGATTTTGTCCCGGGACAGGAAGGCAAAGAGGTTGATGTGGTAAAATCTGTCTATGCCATAAATGATTTTTTGCAGAATAGCTGGGATGGTTCGGCGAATGAGATAGAGCTGGTCACAAATACGGTCCAGCCGAGGGGCTCAAAGGAAGAGCTCTCAAAGATTAAGGATAATCTGGGAGGCTTTTCTACAGATTTCAGCAGCTCGGCAGCAGGGCGTGCAGCCAATGTAAAGAACGCGTGCAGCCTGATAAACGGCAGTGTCATATATCCGGGTGAGCAGTTCTCGGTTTACGAGGCTATCAGCCCTATCACAACTGACAACGGCTATCAGATAGCAGGCGCATACGAGAACGGTCAGGTAGTGGACTCGGTAGGCGGAGGCGTGTGCCAGGTTGCTACCACACTCTACAATGCGGTTATAAGGGCTGAGCTTGAGATAGTGCAGCGCTACAACCATTCCATGATAGTAAGCTACGTAAAGCCATCTGACGATGCGGCAATCGCAGGTACCTACAAGGATCTTAAGTTTAAAAATAATCTGGATAATCCGGTGTATATAGAGGGCTATTGCAGTGGAGGAATCATTACCTTCAATGTGTACGGAGTGGAGACGAGACCGGCAAACAGGGAAATTTCCTTCAGGAGTGAAACACTTTCCGAGGAGGATCCGGTTACGCAGTTTAATTTTGATGCAGGTCAGCCGGTCGGTTATTTCAACACCGAGCAGTCTGCGCATAAGGGAGTGACTGCAAGGCTTTGGAAGACGGTCACAGTCGATGGTACAGTGCAGAGTGATGAGGTATTCAACAACAGCAAGTACAAGTCATCACCAAAAATCGTGACGGTTGGTACAGCAGGAGCATCAGCGGAGGTTGTTGCGCAGCTTCAGGCGGCGGCAGCGGCTAATGATGAGGGCTCTGTTAAATCTATTGCTGCGTCCGCGGCAGCAGCGGCTCAGGCAGCACAGGCTCAGGCAACCCAGACACAGGATCCGAATGCGGCAGGGCAGACACAGGGCACCCAGACGCAGCCGACAGACCCGAATGCAGCAGGGCAGACACAGGGCACACAGACCCAGCAGCCGGCAGGACAGACACAGGGAGCACAGACGCAGTAAATGCCCTCATATCATATTATTATTATCAGGAATAGGAAAACACATGAAAAACGGTAAAATATCAGAGTCGGTTTTAAAGCGCTCTGTCTTAAAACAACTTCATACTACAAGCGACAGAATACTTTTTAAACCGGCAGTAGGTGAGGACTGTGCGGTGATTTCCCTTAAAGCAGGAGGTCAAACTAAGTTAGTTACTGCTACACAGACATTCACGCTGGATGTCTCAGATAAGCATGTGCGTGCCAACTGCGCAGTTTATGATGCCTTGAACAATATTTATGCCATGGGGGCAGGTCCTATTGGGATAGAGCTGGCACTGCTTGTACCTACCACAGAAAACGAAGCCGTGCTTCGCGAGACGGTGAGAGCGATTGATGTTGTATGTGAGGAAGCAAGAATTGTGGTGCTTGGCGGGCATACACAGGTGAGCCGTGCGGTGAAGAATATCGTGGTGACAGTTACAGCAATAGGTGAGGCCTGTGAGCAGATGCTCACACCATCATCTAAAGCAGCACCCGGCATGGACATAATAGTGACAGGCTATGTGGGGCTTGAGGGCACCGCAATTCTTGCAAATGAGAAAAGAGCCGAGCTTGAAACGAGATTTTCCAAGGCATTTATAGATAAATCAGCAGCTTATATAGACCATATTTCCACTGCAAGGGAGGCTGCATCCGCGATTGACGCCGGTGTGGCGGCAATCCATGACGCTTCGCAGGGAGGCATCTTTGGAGCACTCTGGGATATGGCAGAGGCTTCGGGAATTGGTCTTGACATCGATTTAAAGAAGCTCCCTATCAGGCAGGATACGATTGAAATAAGTGAATTTTTTGACATAAACCCGTATAAGCTTTTGTCAGGAGGAAGTCTGATAATCATAGCTGCAGATGGTACCCGCGTGGTCAGAGAGCTTGAGAAAACAGGACAAAATGCTGTTATAGTCGGTGCCACAACCGATTCAAACGACAGAGTGCTGATTTCCGGCGAGGAGAGACGGTTTTTGGAGACTGCCCAGACTGACGAGATATACAAGGTTTTCAACTAATATATTTGAATCAGGAGACTATATATCATGAGAGAAAAGATATTAACATTTATAGAGAAAAACAGCAGGATAAACCTGAAGGAGCTTGCAATCATGCTTGGTGTGGATGAGGCAAGTGTGGCAAACGAGATTGCTGCTATGGAGCAGGAGAATGTCATCTGCGGATATCACACACTGATTGACTGGGACAAGGCAGGCCTTGAGAAGGTCACAGCCATGATAGAGGTCAGAGTGACACCACAGCGCGGCATGGGCTTCGACAAGATTGCCGAGCGTATATACAACTATCCTGAGGTGAAGTCTGTATACCTTATCTCAGGCGGCTTTGACCTCATGGTCACACTCGAGGGCAAGACTCTGCGCGAGGTATCACAGTTTGTGACAGATAAGCTTTCTACACTGGATCAGGTGCTTTCGACAAAGACAAACTTTATTCTGAAGAAATACAAGGACCATGGAACTATCATGGCGGCACCTGTCAAATCCGATGAAAGGGGAATTATGTCATAATGAGAGACCCTTTATCCAGTACCATAAAGACTATCCAGCCATCGGGCATCCGTAAGTTTTTTGATATAGTGAGCGAGATGAAGGATGCGATTTCGCTCGGAGTAGGTGAGCCTGATTTTGACACACCGTGGCATATCAGGGATGAGGGCATATATTCCCTTGAAAAGGGACGCACCTTCTACACCTCAAATGCCGGACTCAAGGAGTTAAAGATTGAGATTGCAAGATATCTCGACAGAAGATACGGCATGACATATGATTACAACAAAGAGATCATGGTAACTGTCGGTGGCAGCGAGGCTATAGATATCGCACTGCGCGCCATGCTCGATGCGGGAGATGAGGTGGTTATCCCGCAGCCAAGCTATGTTTCATATGTGCCATGTACTGTGCTGGCAGGTGGCACACCTGTTATTGTGGAGCTCAAGGAGGAAAATGATTTCAGGCTGACAGCCGAGTCGCTTGAGGCTGTTATCACACCAAAGACAAAGATACTTATCATGCCTTTCCCTAATAACCCTACAGGTGCTATCATGGAAAAAGCAGACCTTGAAGCAATCGTTCAGGTGGTTAAGGAGCATGATCTGTTTGTGATAAGTGATGAGATTTATTCGGAGCTTACATATGTGGATAAGCATGTATCTATAGCATCGTTTCCGGGAATGAAGGAGCGCACAGTGCTTATAAACGGTTTTTCCAAGGCATATGCCATGACAGGCTGGAGGCTTGGATATGCATGTGCACCTGAGACCATTTTAAAGCAGATGCTAAAGATTCATCAGTTTGCAATCATGTGTGCGCCGACCACGAGCCAGTATGCGGCTGTCGAGGCTATGAAAAACGGCGATGAGGATGTTGCACAGATGAGGGAGGAATACAACGGCCGCAGACGCTATGTGCTTCACCGCTTTAAGGAGATGGGGCTTAAGTGTTTTGAGCCTTTCGGGGCCTTTTATGCGTTCCCAAGCATCAAGGAGTTTGGCATGACATCCGATGAGTTTGCCACAAAGCTTCTAAACAGCAAGAAGATTGCCGTGGTTCCGGGAACTGCATTCGGAGAGTGCGGTGAGGGCTTTTTACGTATATCATATGCATATTCGCTTGATGATTTAAAGGAGGCGCTCGGCCGCATTGAGGAGTTTGTCACAGAGCTTCGCGCCGGGATGGATAATAAATAGTTTAAATTGACAGGAGACAAAATGGCAAAGCTGAACATAGTGTTACATGAGCCGGAAATTCCGGCAAATACAGGAAATATCGGAAGAACCTGCGTCGCAACAGGCACAAGGCTTCATCTTATAGAGCCGCTTGGATTTTCGCTTTCAGAGAAGGCACTAAAGAGAGCCGGAATGGATTACTGGAAGGACCTTGACGTCACCACATATGTGGACTGGGAGGATTTCCTTGAGAGAAATCCGGGCGCAAAGATATATTATGCGACAACAAAGGGCAGACATGTATACTCTGATGCTCATTTTGAGCCAGACTGCTATATTATGTTTGGCAAGGAAAGCGCAGGCATTCCGGAGGAGATACTAAAGGAGCATCCGGATGAGTGCATCAGGATACCGATGATAGGTGAGACAAGGTCACTTAATCTGTCAAATTCAGTAGCTATCGTGCTCTACGAGGCATTGAGACAGAATAATTTTGATCATATGAGGCTTGAGGGAGAGCTTCATCACCTGAGCTGGGATGACTAAATCAAGCGGCAAAGCGCATATTTTTGGCAGCTATTTGGGCTTTAACAGCTATGATAATTGTAAATACGGTAGATTTTTAGGAAAAAGAAATGGGCATAATTAAAACAAGCAAATTAGTACATGAATTTATACGAAGAGACGAGGAAGGCAATGTAGAGTCAATCACTACAGCACTCGACAACGTAAACCTCGACATAAAAGAGGGACAGTTTATTGCAATCCTCGGTCACAATGGTTCAGGAAAATCAACTCTTGCAAAGCATATCAATGCACTTCTTGCGCCGAGCGACGGTACCATATGGGTGGATGGCATGGATGTGTCAAAGGAAGAGAATGTCATACCTGTCAGGAAAAGTGCAGGTATGGTTTTCCAGAATCCCGACAATCAGATTATCGCCAATGTCGTGGAGGAGGATGTGGGCTTTGGACCTGAGAATATCGGTGTGCCGACAGATGAAATCTGGCAGCGCGTGGACTATGCACTAAGGGCTGTCGGTATGACAAAGTACCGCACACATTCACCGAACAAGCTCTCCGGAGGACAGAAGCAGCGTGTGGCAATCGCGGGAGTTGTGGCAATGGAGCCAAAATGTATAGTATTTGACGAGCCTACAGCCATGCTTGACCCAAACGGCCGCAAGGAGGTCATAGCCACAGCCCATGAGCTCAATAAGAAAAAGGGCGTGACCATCATTCTCATCACCCATTACATGGAGGAGGTGGTCGGCGCAGACCATGTCTATGTCATGGAAAAGGGCAAGGTGGTCATGGACGGCACACCGCGTGAGTTTTTTTCAAGGGTGGACGAGCTGAAGGAACACAGGCTTGATGTGCCGCAGGTGACACTGGTAGCCGATGAGCTCAAAAAGGCAGGCCTTGATATCCCTGATGGAATCCTGACGAGAGAAGAGCTTGTAAATGCGCTTGTTGCGCTGAAAAACAGATAGGCGGGAGAAAATATGTCAATAATTCTAGATCACATAAACTATTGCTACAGTGCCGACTCAGCCTACAAGGTGCAGGCACTTAAGGATGTAAGCCTTGAGATAAATGATGGAGAGTTTATCGGAATAATCGGTCACACCGGTTCGGGAAAATCCACACTTATCCAGCATATGAACGGCCTTTTGAAGGCGACAAGCGGTCATATATACTACAATGGACAGGATATATATGACAATGATTATGATTTAAGCAAGCTGCGTCACAAGGTGGGGATGGTGTTCCAGTATCCGGAGCATCAGCTTTTTGAGACAACCAACTTTGAGGATGTATGCTTTGGACCGAAAAATCAGGGGCTCGATAGGAAAACAGTGGAGCTAAGAGCCTATGAGGCACTGCAGAATGTACATTTTCCGGAGGATCTCTACTATCAGCCGCCGTTTGATTTGTCCGGAGGACAAAAAAGGCGTGTAGCCATAGCTGGAGTACTTGCAATGCACCCTGACGTACTTATACTCGATGAGCCGACAGCGGGACTGGATCCTGCGGGCAGAGATGAGATACTGGGACTGCTTTTACAGATGAAAAAGGATCTGGGTATCACAATCATACTCGTATCACACAGCATGGAGGATGTGGCAAAATATGTAGACCGACTGATCGTGATGAACCAGGGGGAAAAAATGCTGGACGGAACACCGCAGGAAGTCTTCCGGCATTATAAAGAACTTGAGGCAGTCGGTCTTGCTGCACCGCAGGTAACTTACGTGATGCATGACCTGAAAGAAAAGGGGTTTGAAGTGTCAGCAGATGCGGCAACGGTAGAAGAAGCCGCAGATGAGATCATGAAATGCCTGAAGCAGACCCGAAAGGCAGAAAGAGAGGTGCAGGCATGATCCGTGATATTACAATAGGACAATATTATCCGGCACAGAGTCAGGTACATAGGTTAGATCCACGGGTGAAGATCGTCTGCACGCTGGCATTCCTGGTTTCCTTATTTTTACAGAACAGTATTTTAGGATATGTAGTTGCATTTGTATTTCTTGCAATGGTGATCCGGCTTTCAAAAGTACCGGTAAAATTTATTGTCAGAGGACTGAAACCCATCGTGATCCTGCTGCTTTTTACGGTGCTGATGAACCTGTTCCTTACGAGGAATGGAAATATCCTCTTTCATTATGGAATCCTTACGATCACGGAGGGTGGTCTGCGGACATGCGTTTTTATGACGGTGAGACTGATCTTTCTGGTGATGGGATCTTCCATCATGACATTTACGACCACTCCGAACAGCCTGACAGACGGAATCGAAAAGCTGCTTCATCCGCTGAACCGGATCCATGTTCCGGTGCATGAGATCGCGATGATGATGTCGATCGCGC
>ERZ791603.1449-NODE-1449-length-17508-cov-3.183923_pt1 | contig 17508 bp, 24 predicted proteins | sample MGYA00509966_ERZ791603 | MGnify/ENA primary metagenome ERZ791603 (study PRJEB30046, sample SAMN00791931) | human gut metagenome | study: EMG produced TPA metagenomics assembly of the A metagenome-wide association study of gut microbiota in type 2...
TTCCATACAACAGTTAATTGCGAAATATGAAAATGATATATCTGAGTTTGGACAGCTCGCATTTGAAATGAGACCTGTAAAATATTCCAGAGGAACTAATTTTGAAAAAATATATTTTCTAAATGAAGAACAGGCTACTTTTATCATTACATTAATGAGAAATAATAAAACGGTTGTCGCATTCAAAAAAGAACTTGTTAGACAGTTTTATTTAATGCGTCAGTTTATTTTTGAACGACAAAGTAAAAATTGGATTCAAACCAGAGAACAAGGAAAGCTCACCAGAAAAGCCGAAACGGATGTTTTGAAAAGTCTTGTTGAATACGCAAAATTACAAGGTTCTGAACATTCCGACAAAATGTATATTACATATACAAAATTAGCAAATAAAATATGCGGAGTTTCTGGAAGAGATAACGCAACCGCACAACAGTTAAGTAACCTTACTGTTGCGGAAAATATTATTCTTCATTGTATACAGGCTGGTATTGACGAAAACAAGCATTACAAAGACATTTACAAGGACTGCAAAAAGCGTCTGGAAATGTTCAAGGATATTGCTTATTTGGAAGTAGCTTAAATTATGGGAGGAAACTACAATGTCATATAAAAATTACATCTTAATTCAAAAGCATTTATTCCGCAGTGAATACATTTTTGCAGATACAGAAGAGTATCTGGCAGACCAACTTTTTAAGAATGAGAAAATTAGAGTGAATTTCGGAAAAGAATTTGGACATACAGAAGAGAAGTATCTTCTAATTTCCTGTAAAATCTGGAATAAAGACCAAGGCAAGTTTTTTAGAGCCATGGAAAAACTGAGGAATAAAATGCCACTGGTCGGGAAAACCGACTATGAGGAATTTTGCAAGGAAACATTCAAAATGTTTGATTAATTAATTTCGGTAAAACCAGTGGGCTAGGTTGGCCGCCGAAAAGCGTAAACCGTAATACGCCTGTCCACTGTTTTATAATTACGGATTCTGGCGGTTCATGGTACGCCAACAACCAATACGGAGGTTATCTATATGAACAAAGAATTTTTCTGATATCCGAAAAAATGACGAGTTAATAAAACGTGGAGATCTTATCGACTTTGAACTTACAAAAATTCTAATGAATGCAAAAACAACAGAAATCACTAATGCATTTTATAGATATGATAATTTAGATCCTACGGATAAAATTTTATATGAGTATCAAATAAAATGCCCTATTTGTGGGAAAACATATACTCGAATGATTTCTAAAACTAGAGTTTTAAATATGATTAAATGTATCAATAATAAAGATACTAATAATGAGTATTTCAGATGCGAAGAGTGTGAGACAGAATATCAGAAGCAGAGAAAAATCGAGCAGTCTATATCTCGTGAAAACTGGGAAAAAGAAAGAAAAGAGCAACTTGCAAACCTCACTCTCAGATACAAGGAATATTTAAATCCTAACGCTTGCTTTACTGATGGAGTATCTGCAAAAGACAAAATTAACTATATCATGTATCAAAAATATGGAACTAACCCGGATCAAGACGAAATATACAAAGAGATTAACAACATGGATTATAACGTTTTTTTACATACACCGTATTGGGATGGAGTTAGAAATTATAAGTTAAAAAGTGCAAATTACCGTTGCCAGCTATGCGGAAAGAGTGGAAAACTTAATGTCCACCATAAAACATATGAAAATCACGGACGAGAACATATGAGATCAGTTGCAGATAACGATCTCATAGTGTTATGCGAAAATTGCCATAGAAAATTTCACGATAAATTAGACAGAGCGGCAGGTGAATAAGATGGAGAAAATTAAAAAAGTAGTTTTACGTGAAGATTTGCTTGCTATTACAGGAGATTTTCGTAAAGCAATCATATTAAAACAATTTATTTATTGGTCTGAAAGAGTTTCCGATGCAGATAAATTCATTGAAAAAGAAAATGAAATCGCACGAAAAAATGGAGAAGAAGAAAAGGAATTATTTTATGGCTGGATATACAAAACAGCAGAAGAGCTATCCAATGAAATCATGCTTGGCTTATCTGTGAGCCAAGTAAGGCGGTATATCAATGAACTGGTTAATATGGGCTTTATTTCAAAAAGAAATAACCCAAAATACAAGTGGGACAGAACTTTACAATATCGTGTTAGCCTTGTAAATATAGCAAAAGCACTTAAAGAAAAAGGTTATCCCTTAAGCGATTACAAAATTAATTTGCCAGATGATTTTTCCAATGCGCATGAGTGCGCAATGAATGAAGCACCCATGAACGATCAATGCGATTCAAACCGTCAAGCAATACCAGAAACTACAAACAGAGATTATATTTCAGATATTAATGATAAACCAGATACTACATCTTCTACAGAGTTAAAAGAAGAAGAGAAAAATGCATACCACTCTAACGAGTGGTTCAATTCTCAACATATCAAAAATATGTTGACAGAAGAAAGCATCCAGTATACTCCAATAGACCGTAAATCTTTTAATTGGTCTGCATTCAAGAACCAGGTTGCAGTGCGTATTGAAGAATTGGGATATACGACAAGCCCATATACAACCAACCGCTTTCTGGTAGTATCAAAGTATTTCTTCAAGAGATACGAAGAGCGAACCAGGAAACCACACACAAAAATCAATCAAGACGCTTTGGATAATATCCTGGACAAGTTTGGTTTCGGGCCAAATCCAGATTATTTCCAGAATGTTGAGATTGAAACATACATGAAAGTGATTGATGAATATTTCGGCACTTCATTCAGCGAGTACACGGATCACCATTATTCGCATTTCATGTCTGGTTATGTGCGGAAAATATTGTTGATGAAAATTGAGAACAGGGAGGACACACTATGATATTTTGGCTATCAGTAATCATTTTTGCGGTCGGCGTTGTTATTCTGATTGCAAATAGAATAGGCGAATCTTTAAGCTACAAATATGAGTATTCAAATGTGAGTGGATTTATACTGTCTTTTGGTGTGGTAATTTCTTTCATCAGTGTAGTATGGTTCCTGGTAGCCGGATTGATTTTACTTCTCACCAAAACCAATGTTACCGCCACCAGACAGGCAAATGCCGAGAAATACAAAGCATTGACTTACAAACTGGAAAGTGAAGCTTGCCGAGATCAATTCGGACTTCTTAACAAAGAAATTATTGACGAGGTACAGAGATGGAATGTAAAAGTAACTTACTACAAAGCAATGGAAGATAACTTTTGGGTTGGAATCTATTACCCAGATGTGTACGGTGATCTGGGGACGATTGATTATGAGACATATGAGGGAGGACAAAAACCATGAAAAGAATCAAAACACTACTGGCGATAATTACCTTTATTTGCATTATCACAGGGCTAACAGGCTGTGCAGCGAATGACGATTACATGAATGACGTGAAAGGAAATCTTTCTGGAAACAGCTACACAATCTATACCTACGATAACTACGGCAAAAAGGTTATGACCACCACTGGGGACAAGATTAATATTTCCGGGAATAAAACGAAATCTAAGGGCTACGATAGCGAGGGTAACGAAACAACCAGCTATGACGTATCTTCCGTTATTACAATTCTGATTGACGGTAAAGAAATTGAAAGCTGTGGTGATACTTGTATTTTTGAGCAAAAAGGATTGGAGCCGGAGGTTGATTTTACCCAGGAAGATATTACCAGTCATTCAACCGGGAAGATTTCAGAGAACGCATACATAGCCGGGATTCTAAATTATTATAAAAATTATTTCGGAAAATCTAGGGTTGTAGTAATTAAATCCCAACTTGGACAGCCGATAGCCGCATATTCTGGTGACGAGGTGTTCTGGAAAATCCCGGACGATCTACCTAAAATGACAAAGTTAATGATTGACGGAAAAGCTCTTTATATCCACAGGGCAAACTTCCAGATTATTGATAAAGAATTACTGAGATAAAATAATCAAATCCGTTTCAAAATCTCTCACCCGATAAAATATAGGAATAAGCCAAGAAAATTGAAATTTGAATAAAGAAATCAACTAATTGTGGAGAATTAAAACATATGAGCCAAATAGGAACAGAACTTCCAACAGAATATTCAGACCGTTTCGATGAATTACGACAGAATAGAGCTGAGGTAAGCTTTTACAAATATGGCACGGCAAAGGATAACTTTGGGGAGAAGTTAGTAAACGCCTTGGAATCCCACGATATGTGCATCAAAAAGTATCGTGAGACTGGGAACACAGAATATCTTTGCGATGCAGCAAATTATCTCATGTTTGAGTTTATGTATCCACAAATTCCGAATGCATTTTTCAAGGCAACAGACAGCGGGGAAAGTGCCGGAGTTGCCGGAACACCAATTAATCAACTGAAGGAGAAGTGGTATTAACGAAAAGGAGATATGAAAATATAATGAACAGACCATTATTTGAACCAGGAGATATTGTACAGCACTTTAAGAGAGAAACCATCAAGGAGCCACGCAACAACGAGTATTTGTATAAGATTGTTGGATTTGCTCAACATACGGAAACAGGAGAAGCCTTGGTGATATACAAGGCATTGTATGGTGACAAGCAATTATTTGCCAGACCGAAAAATATGTTTTACAGTGAGGTAGATCGTGAAAAATATCCAAATGTGAAGCAGAAATATAGGCTCGAGAAATATCATGGAGTGTTGTACGTGTAATGAATTTCAAACAGACTTACTTTTCCATCTGGCAAGATATATGGAATCTTCACAAGAAGTACGCTTTTATCTCAAAGGATGATATTCCACAGTGGGAAAATCTCACCGTGGAAGCAAGTCGGATTCACGATAAATACTCCGATTCGGTCGGAGAGAAATTTGCCGAAGCACTTTTGATTGCCGTAACTGCGGAAATTGATAGAAAAGCGAAATAGGGCTTCCAGAATACGTCCAAAGGTGGTACAATATGGGTATCAAATATTGGGGGTGCGTACGCATGAAGAGAGTAAAAAGAGTTATTGTTGCGGCAACTGCAATAATATGTGAGTGTTTTTCACCTATCGCAGTAAAAGCAAGTATTGATGATGTAAATACATTTTTGCAACAGTATGAAAATGATGATAATGCATTTTATACAGAAGAATACAGCGGAAAAGATTCAGAAGGGACGGAATATAAAACACTTATTGTCAGAACTGATTTATTTAAAGTAAATGTCAGTTTTATGGATATGGATGAAATTTTTGCGAATATGTCCTCACAGGAATGGTTTGACTATACCACTATTTGTAGCATAGGTATTAGTTCAAATGTTGGTTTTTTATTGTCAACTAATGTCTATGATACAAAAAGTGGAACGAAAATAAATAGCTTAAGCGATCATCCTTTATCAATGAGATTTCCTTGGATAATAAAAACCGAAAACGAACTTTCTGATGAAGAACGTACTTTTCTTATGAGGATAACGCAAGAAATATTACAAAGCGAGTTGGATAAATCCATTTCATTGAATATCGGAACCGAAAATGAGAGTAAATGCACATTCAAAGCTTGCAATGGCTTAGCAGAAGTCAGCGGAGAATACGAATTGAATAACGTATCATATAAATTTATAACTCAGTTTACTTACGAAACAGAAGATAACCAGAATGGAACATACGAAGAGTTATACACAGGCGCAAATGATATAGATATATTTGGAACAAAAGTAATGTTTGAACATAGAACATACGATAATTAGAAAAAATCGGCTAGGGATTTCTCCCTAGCCTTTTTTCTTTCATAATCCATTCGTAGAGCCATTTCCATAAATTTGGGATTCTTCATCCTTTTTATTATCAGAAAGTACATTGTCAGCTTCTTCCAACAGTTCATCGCCTTTAAGCCAAGCATATGATATATATACGCTGGTTTCATCACCGTAATCGTAGGATTTAAGTGCTACGGAAGTATCATTTGCTCCATACCAAGAAGTATATTGTTCTTTAGTTCCGAAAGGAGAGGTATAATTGGATGTATCACTTGGCTCTCCATAAATTTCTGACAGCTTGCTCGAAAGATCAGAATACATTAAATCTAAATCTTGCGGTTTTTCAAATTCATATTGTGCTCCGTACAAAACCGTATTTTCTTCGTCAAAGGAAATTTCGTTTTCTACTGAATAAGTATAATAAAGATTCATGGAATATATTGGATATCCAGCAACGTCAATGTTGGGAGAAACAAACGGAGATGCGCAAAAGCAAATCGCTCCATCATAATCGTTATCATCACCATATTCTACACCATTTAATACATTTTCAACAGTTTCGGCGCTTAACCCTTCCATTGTTGAGCCATATAAGTCTGCTTCTGGTATAAAAGTACATGTATCATTAAAATTTGTTCCCCATGGAATATCCCTAAAAAGAATTTCTTTATCTGTTTGAGCTGATACAGGAATAACACTTGAAAAAATAGACGATAAAGCCAAAATCATAAAAAATTTTCTTTTCATGTAAAATCCCCCTCTTTAGTATGATGTACATATTTTACCACTCCAAAATGAATAGGGGAATAGGAAATTTGAAAAAAGTTAAAATAATGCTTGACAGGATTGTTGCTACACACTATAATAGGATTGTAGCAACAAAGAAAGAGAGGTGATATAAATGGCTGCTATGAAAATCGGAACAAAATTAACTGACAATCCAAAAGACTATATGTTAAGGACAAGATTAGACAAGAAAACTCTTCAAAAACTGGATGCTGTTGCACTTGAAAAGGCTACTACAAGGTCTGAAATTGTGAGAATTGGGATTGAAATGCAGTATGATAAAATGTTCCAGAGTGATAAAAAATAAGAGATTCCCGACCGACCAAAGTTAAGAATCTCTTAAATGCTTCTGCCACCAAATAGGAGGCTATACAAATTATAACACTGTATACCTCCTGTTTGCAAATAAAAAATTAAAATTTCACAGGAGGATTTTTATATATGAACGAAATCACAATTAACACAGCAAGCCAGACACCTATCGAAATCGCACTTGGTATTGATGAAGAGGGTATGACTACTGCTAGAAAATTGTATTCATTTTTAGAGCTTGCACAAGGACAGTTTTCAAGATGGTGCAGAAGAAATATTATTGAAAATGATTTTGCAATGGAGAATGAAGATTATGTGCGACTCGACATTAATGTCGAGACACCGACAGGTGGCGTTATTCAAAGAGAAGATTATAAACTCTCTGCCAGCTTCGCAAAGAAACTTTCTATGCAATCAAAGAGTGCCAAAGGTGAACAAGCCAGACAATATTTTCTCAAAGTAGAGGACAAATTAAAAGAAACAGTTCGCCACCCAGTACCCATGACCATCTCCGAACAGATTCAGCTTCTAGTACAGGGAAACGTAGAACTGAATAAGCGGATTGACGATATTCAGACAGAGTTTGAGACTTTGAAAATGGATTTGCCGATTCTCCCGATTGAAGCGGAGAAAATCACGGAAACCGTAAAGAGAAAAGGAACGCTGGTACTTGGTGGCAAGGAATCCAATGCTTACAATAGCCGTTCCATTCGCCAGAAGGTTTACAGTAACATTCATTCCAATCTGCGCTACCAGTTCCAGGTCAAAAGCTACAAGGCAATTAAGAGAAGCCAGGTAGAACAGGCAGTCAAGATTATTGGAGAATACAAACCGCCAGTTTTCTTGAAGAATGAGATTGATACAGAAAATGCACAGCAGAGATTCTTTTAATTAGATTTTACAGGGATACACAGGAGGAAAAATAAAATGACAGAAAATATGGATAGAGAAGACACAATGTTCGAAGTAGAGGACACTATTGATAAAATCAAGTTTCTTTTGGACGATTTCATGGAACAGTACGGATTTAATAGCACAGAAGAGATGGACGAACTGAAAAAATGGCAGTTTGCATATAACAAGGACTTTATGACCATGAAATTGTTGATTTTATGCGATTATGCCAATAAAGCAAGACAGAAATTTAAGGCTCTTGAATCTATGGAGCAGAAAGCGTGATCGTATGGCAAACAGAATCCAATTCAATGACTTTCAGAAAAAGAGCGTGTACGCCAAGTGCAACGGAAAATGTGCGATATGCGGTAAGCCTGTTAAATTCAAGAAAATGACAATCGACCACATTACTCCGTTGTCTCGGGGCGGCACCAATGATATTAAGAATCTGCAACTGGCGTGTAAGCGCTGCAACAGCATGAAGAGCAACATGACAATGGATGATATGATGGGGCAGATTTCCGAGATTTTAAAGTATAACCGCAAACAGAAATTGATTAGAGCGTTGGGAGGAATTATGGAATGACACGTAAGGAAGAGATTTTAGAACTGATTGAAAAAATCACAAAAGAGAAAAATATCAATATGCTTTACGGCGTGGTTAAGACAATGGTTGAATATGAAAACCATGAATGATACCAAAATATACTGAATGATACCAACCACCTATGCTATGATATAAAATCATAATAAGCAATTTTTAAAGCGTTTACCTTTCGGGGTAGGCGCTTTTTTCGTGCGTAAAAATACATGAGGGTTAGCATATGGCAGAAGTATTTTTGAAAGTGGATGGGGTAGCATTGCCCTGTCCTTCTTCTTTTACATGGGGATTGCAGGATATATCGGCGGCAGAATCTGGCAGAACAGACGATACGACCATGCATAAAAACAGAGTTGGACAGAAACGAAAGCTGTCTGTAGGTTGGAATGGCCCAGACTGGGACACTGCTTGCAAAATTATACAGGCAGTAAATCCAGAGTACATACAGGTCACATATCCAGACCTGTTATCCGCAAATAAGCACGAAACCAGAACATTTTATGTTGGGGACAGGGAATCACCCTTTAAGTGCTGGTGGGTTGGAAATGAGCGCATGGAAGGACTTAGTTTTGATTTTATCGAGAGGTAAGATATGCGAAATTTATCAACGGAATTTAAAGAACAGCAGAATAGTGGGAACCGTAACTATCTGAAATATGCAGATTTTACCTTTACGGACGGAAGCACATTATCCATTACCGACAAAGATTTATGGTCTAATGGTTTTAAATTTGAGGATGCAGTATCACAAAGCGGTTCTTTTGATATCGGCGCAGCTATCGTAAATAAGCTGACATTGCAGATCAACAACTTTTCTGGCAAGTATACGGATTACATTTGGGATGGGGCAAGGGTTGTTTGCTATATTGGGCTTGAATTGTCAACTGGTATTGAAAAAATCCGTATCTGTACCATGACAGTAACAGATGCGCCATATCAGAACACTGCTATTATCAGCCTAACCTGTGAAGATTCTATGCGATTATTTGATCGTGATTATTCAGAAAGTAAACTGACTTATCCGGCAACAAGATTACAAATCATCCAGGATGCTTGCGAGGTGTGCGGAGTAACACTTCAATCTACAAGGTTTGATAATGATGATTTTGTGATTCAGAATCGACCAGATGATAGTAGCATTACTTTCCGACAGGTAATTGCATGGGTAGCGCAGATGGGCTGCCAGTGGGCGAAATGTGACGAATATGGTCGCTTATGCTTTGGATGGTACGAACGTGAAGTCCCGGATAATTTTTATGATTTGGTGGAAACTCCATGGAAAGATGTAGAAGGTAACGACATATTAGATACCACTGGTGAACAAATCATTACTATCATGCAGACTGGGATTACAGCAATTCAAACAAACGGATTTACTCCGTGGCTGTATGATCTTGAAATAACAGGTATAAAAGTTACAGAATACGTTGAAAATTCTTCTCAAAATGAAGCGAAAACATATCAGTCGGGAAAATCCGGCTACGTTATCGAAATAAGTGATAATAAGCTAATTCAAGAGGGAACAGGAGAAGCAATCTGCAAGATTATTTCAGACAGATGTGTTGGAATGAAATTCAGACCGTTTTCTACCGGTGCTTTAACAAATATTGCATGGGAATCTGGTGACACCATTGCGATTTCCGATAGAAACGGAAAACAGTATAAGAGTTACCTAACTTCTGTTACTTTGAATCCAGGCACATTTGAGCAACTTGAATGCAGTGCTAAGAGTGCATCCAGGAATAAGCAGAAACAATATAGTCTTAATCAACAAATACAGGCAGAAAATAATAAGAATTTAAGAGATGAACGTACCGCCAGGGAAAAAGCACTGGAAGAATTATCACAGCGCCTTGCTGAATCTTCTGGAACATACACGACAGTAGAAACACAGCCGGACGGAAGCAACATCTATTATCTTCATAATAAGCCGCAGTTATCCGATTCTGACATTATATGGAAAATGACTGCGGAAGCGTGGGCTGTATCTACAGATGGTGGACAACATTGGAATGGCGGCATGACGGTTGATGGTGATGTAATTGCCAGAATCCTTACTGCCACAGGCGTTAATGCTGACTGGATTAATACAGGAACTATTAAAGCAATTGACAAAGACGGAAATACAACTTTCCTGGTTGATGTAACAACAGGGAGAGTTATTATCAATGCAGATTCTATACAAATCAAAGGAAAAGATGTCAATGCAATTGCAAAGGAAAAAGCAGAAACAGAAGTAAATAATTTTATAAGCAATACATACACAACTGATATCAATAATTTACAGTCTCAAATCGACGGACAGATTGAGACTTTTTTTTATGACTATGAACCGACCTTGCAGAATATCCCGGCTTCTGGATGGACTACCAACGAAGAACGAAAGAAACATGAGGGTGACTTATTTTACTGGAAATCCAAGGGATATGCGTACCGTTTTATGCAAGATGGGGCAACTTGGAAATGGCAATTGGTACAAGATACCGATATCACGTTAGCACTTGCCGCCGCAGAAAAAGCGCAAGATACGGCAGATCATAAGCGCAGAGTATTTGTAGTTCAGCCAGAACCGCCTTACGATATTGGGGACTTATGGACACAAGGCGAAACTGGTGACTTGATGAGATGTAGGGTTGCAAGAGCAAGCGGCTCTTATGATTCTTCCGATTGGGAAAAAGCTTCAAAATATACAGATGATAGTTCTTTAAATTTATTTATCAATGGTGTTTTTAAAGATTCACTTAATTCTTTAAAGACGCAGATAGACGGGAAAATTGAGACTTGGTATCAGCCAAACGATCCATCTGTAAAATGGACAAAAACAGAGGAATATCCATGGTGTGATATTGACGGAAACAAGATTCTGGATGAATCCGGGAATGAAATTGTTTTGGTATGGGAATCTGAGAAGGTAGAGCATGAAGGCGATCTTTGGCATAATACCACGGATAACACCCAGTGGATATACAAATCTGGCATCTGGCAACCACAATCAATTCCAGATGAATTATTGGACAAGATAGATGGGAAGTCATCTGTCTATATGGTTCAGCCGAAACCACCATATTACGAAGGCGACTTGTGGGTAACAACTAATAGTGAAGGAAAGGCTTCTCTCAAAACTTCTTTTGTAAATCGTATTAATGGTGACTTTACTGCATCCGATTGGATTGACTTCAAGTACGCAGACAAAGACGATATCAAAAATGCAATTGATAATTATGATACCAGTCTCGGACAGGATGAAGTGTTCAATAAACTCACAAAAGGTGGAGCGGAACAGGGAATCTATATCGAAGATGGAAAAGTATACATTAATGCAAAATATATTCTGGCTGGACTGCTTGCTGGTGAGAGAATTAACGGTAGAGGGCTAAAAGTCATTGATGATAGCAAGAATGTTACCTTAGAAATCGACAGCAAAGGAAACGTCATATTAGCTCCAAAAACTTTTTTCTTACAAGGGAAAACAGTAAAGGAAATTGCAGATTCTTCTGCCAGTACCGCAGTTTCTGGACAGACACAATCCGATATTTTCAACAAACTTACCAATGGCGGTAAGGCACAGGGGATTTACTTGGATGAAAACGGAAATGTCTATGTAAATGGAGAATACGTGCAAGCCAAAGGAATTAGGGTTGTTGATAGCAATGGAAAAACCACTTTTGCCATTGACAAAACTACTGGTGCAGTAACAATAGCAGCTTCACAGTTTACATTAGGAGATAAAAGCGTTACTGATATAGCACAGGAAGAAGTCGTAAAACAAGTCCAAGATATTACATCGGACAATATTATTAAAGGCTATTATCTAACAGAACAAAATGTTAAAGATTATTGGTCTACACAGAGTGCATATACATATGAGTATGGAGTTCAGGATGTAGATGGCGGTAAAAATGCAATCAAAATAAACGGAACTGGAGCACAATTTGGAACGAAAAATTATAAGCCAATAAAAGTTACTGGAAATTATACTTTTTCGTTTTGGATAAAAACTAGTGTTGCAACACAAGTATATGTGTATCTTGGAAGTAAAACAATATTAAATGCTAAAACTACAACTGAATGGAAAAGACTGCAAGTAACAACAACTTTATCTAGCTTACCAAATGATAGTTTAAACAGTTTGAGAATCTTGACATCATCAGTTGGGTCTAGCGTAAAATTTGATACCTATATTTACATGCCAAAGCTTGAATATGCTTACACAAATGAACAAGTGTTCAATATGCTTACAAACAACGGTGCAATAAAGGGCATGTACATGGAAAATGGAGAATTGTATTTTTCATTCACCTATGCACATGGAGGTACATTGAAACTTGGCGGTTCAAATAACGGAAATGGGTTACTTTCCATTCTGAATGCAAGCGGCACACAGGTTGGATATATTGACAATACAGGCGTTCATTTTAACCAAGGTGAATTTTCTGGAAGCGTAAAGTCACTAACTGGGGAAATTGGAAACTGGCAGATTGATAAAACAAATGGAAAATTAACCTCTGCAAACGGTGCCATTGTACTTGATGCGAAAAACAACATGGTAACCATAAATGGCGTTGATCTAAAAGCAAATGGAAACGGATTTGTTATTGATGGCGGTGTAAAAATTAAAAACAGTCCTAAATCTAGTGAATTTGGAGATGAAAGTAATTTCTTTTGTATTGAAAACCTAGGTGCTATTACAGACGGAACACATTTAGGAGTCAATAGTCAAGGTATGGTTATAAAAGTCCCTTCATCTTCTTGGCGGTATAAGTCAATTCGTACAACTGTTAAAGAAGAAGAACTGGAAGAGCTTTATCGTGTAAAGGTTGTTTGGGCGAAATACAAAGAAGGGTATTTGGATAAAAACGATAGCCGATATGATAAATTAATGCCAATGTTCCTTGCAGAGGACATGGAACGGCGTTTTCCAATTGCAGTAAACCATTTACCAGACGGAAAGCCCGAGGATTGGAATTACAGAATTATGATTCCGTCCATGTTCGCTATGATAAAATTTAACCACGATAAGATAAAGGAACTCAAATCCGAAAATGAAGAATTGAAATCTGAATTAAAAAGCATTAAAGAAGAGCTTGAGGAAATCAAAAAATTGTTAAACAAATCAATATAAAGAGGGTGAGAAATCATCCTCTTTTTTATGAATCAAATATTAAAACAAACCTATAATTAAAGGAGGGCAACCACATGCCGAAATGGACTGAATACACATCAAAAGATACGTTAGCGGATAATGACGAAGTAATGCTGTATGACGCAACTGCGAGAGCGAATAAACGTGGACTAATGAGCAAGTTTTGGGATTATGTCGTTGATAAAATGGCAACGGCTGTGATCTCGAAATTGGAGACAAATAATAAGACAATCATCGGGGCAATAAATGCACTAAATAGTGACTCATTAAAATCTGTCGTTATGAGCATAAGCGGAATTCAAATAAAAAACTCAGATCCAGGATTTGGATACTATTCTGATTCCATAAAAACTAATATCCCAGAAGGAACAACCATTGTAGCGGTAGTTCTGTGTGGAGGATTTAGTGCTGGAGTAATGGTTTCTTCTGTAAATAAGGATACTTTTACTTTATCATGTAACAATTCTGTTGTGTTGCCAACAAACAGGAGTGCCAGAATTTGGTATATATAACGACTTGCCATTTAGCGCATTGATTTCGCTAATGATTTCACTATAGAGTTTATTGGAGAAACAAGAAAAAAATAACAAAACACTACCAAACATAAAATGAATATGCTATAATCAGCATATCAAAATCGGAACAACAAAAAGGGAGCTGAGTTCCCGTCTACCAAACAAAAAACTCAGCTCCAGCACCACAAAGGGTACAAAGATATTATAGCATAGTACCTTCCCTTTGCGGCAACAACAGCCATGATTCCGTGAAGTTTAATCATGGTAGGTATATTGTATAAAAAGTTTATGTTAAAGAGCATCCCATTTGTGGTGCTTTTTATTATGCGCTTTTTTAACCTCAATAATGAAAGGAGACCACACATGAATATTAACACCTCATTAATCAGCAACAACAACAGCTACGCAGGACAAACACCTCGGTATATTGTCATCCATAATACAGATAATATAGCCAAAACAGCAGATGCCAAAGCACACGCCACTGCACAACATAATGGCAATTTTCATGGCTATTCAGCCCATGTATTCGTTGACGATAAGTCAGCATACCAAGCCTTGCCGTACAATCGTGGAGCATGGCATGTTGGGGTAGATTACGGCGGTAAACTTTTTGGAACTGTAAATAATCATAATTCCATCGGAATTGAAATGTGTATGAATGCCGGATATAACTACGAAAAAGCATACCAGAATACCGTTGATGTATGCAAGCAATTGATGAAAAAGTACAATATCCCGGCATTCCGAGTAGTGCAGCATTACGATGTGTGCGCTAAGAATTGTCCATCCGTTATCCGTAAAAATGGTGACTGGGATAGATTCAAGAAGCTCATTTCCAGTGAAACCGTGACAGCGCCAACCACAAAGCCGACAGTAAAGGTTGACAAGTATTACCGTGTTCGCAAGACCTGGAAGGATTCCAAGAGCCAGATCGGGGCGTACAAGTCACTGAAAAATGCGAAAAAGGCTTGCAAAGCCGGTTACTCTGTTTTTGACTGGAATGGAAAAGCTGTGTATTCCGTGACTGCAAAGAAAAGTGTAGCCAAGGTAGCAAAAGAGGTAATCAACGGCGAATGGGGAAATGGACAAGATAGACGAGACCGCCTGGAATCCGCTGGCTACAACTACGCAGAAGTGCAGAATGCAGTAAACAAACTTCTTAAATAACAAAAACACTCCCGGGGTTTTCCCGGGAGCTACTTAAATGCAATATAGCCTTCATAAAGTTTTCTGATCGCCGAAAGGTCTTTTCTCCTAATCGGAACCACATCTCCAGATACCATTCTGAAATCAGCACGAAGTTCCCAGACTTCATCCATGTTGACAATGTAACTTTGGTGGCAGCGTAAAAACCGTCTGTCCAGTTGCTTTTCAACGTCCGAAAGTTTCCCTCTCTGCATATGAGTGATACCACAGGTACAATGGATAGTGATGTATTTATTGCGACTTTCAATATATTCAATATGGCAGAAACCAACCCTGTGGAAATAATCCTTGTTCTTTACAGTCAGCGTTTTATCATGGATATTTTCCAGTTCCCTGTTGACTACACCATACATTCTTCCATCTTCCGAGCCTTTTATGATATAGTGAACAGGAAGGATATCCAGAGCATCAAACACATATTCCTTGTGGGCTGTCCAAAAGGTGATATTACCTACATATCCATTCTTTCTAAGATGCCGGGCAACATCAATTCCATTTTCATCTTTCAACATAATATCCAGCACAATTATGTCGTACCATACGCCGTCATTTACATCATCAATAAGAGGTTTCCCTGTGGTATATGCCGTAATCGTGCATCCACTGTCCCCATTTCTACGAAGAAAACCGTCCATTCTGGTTTTAAAAATCTCAATTTGTAATTCGTTGTCATCACATATTGCAATCCTCAAAAAAATCATCCCTTTTTGTGCGAAATTCGTCGCTGCATGTGCTGATTTCGCCATTTCCTGTGTAATTGTATATTTTTTGATACAATGTTATTGTAATACATTAAGATGATAGTGTAAAGGGGGTGGATTCATGGAGAAACATAAAAAAATCATAATTGTGTTTATACTGATATTCGTGCATGTGCTCTTGATTCAATATGTTTACTTCTGCCCGGAGCGTAGTATTATCTTTGGGAGGGTTAAAACTATCGCAAAAATGGTGACGGAAATCAAAAGCAATCCAAATGAGCACAAAAAATCCCTCGATTCCAGAAGCCCAGCCCCTTTATTTCTATCTACATATATAACGAATGAAAAGTACCAAAATCACAATATCTATACTGAAAAAATCATAATTTGCAATAGTATCGAGGAAGAGCAACTTGCCAGAAAGGATTTAAGCGGAGATGATTCCATTCCAGTATATAGTTATGAAAACATGATATAATTTAATAAGCAGGAACAAATGTTTGGAATATTGGGAGGGATTTACGTGGATTACAAGAAAGAAATTATTGAGATTATTGAAAAAATGCACAACATAACTTTTATTGCGATGATTCATGCGTTTGCGAAAAAATTATATCAAAAGGAAAAAGGGCAGGAGAGTTAATCTCCTGCCTCATTTTATTTTACAAAACGTTCCATAAATTTCCAAAAAAGTTCTTTATCCTCTCTGGAAAGCTGATAATATTTCATTATTGCCTCTTTCGCTTTTATATCGTCAGTAGATATAGAAGCGCATATATTACTGAATTCTATATCTTCTTTTTTTTGCGGATCTCCTTCACCAGTACGAAGCCATTTTTCATCAACCCCATATTTTTGACAAATAAGTGCGATTACTCCATCTGATGGAGTACGCCTGCCAGCTTCATAACTTGATACGTTAGAAAATGGTATTCCTAAATCATCCGAAAAATCCTTTTGAGTTTTAAAACCTAATATTTTTCGTAATTCTTTTAAACGTTCTTTCAATTAGAATCACCTCCTTTTCACATCCTTATTGTACACCAAAAGAAAGTTAAAATCAATATAAAAATGTACAAAGTACAAATTTATGCTTGACATAGAATGTACTTAGTGATATATTATGATTGTACAAAGTACAAAAAGAAAGGAAGTGAATATATGAAAATGTTTGAAAGAAACGATGTAGAGGACGGAAAGCGTATTGCTGATATTTTTGCTACATTATCAGAAGAAAACAAGAACATGGCAATCGTTTATCTGTCAGCATTGCGAGATAAGGAAATTGCTGATTCAAGTAAGCGGGAAAGTTCTTAATGGAGGTGGGGAATGAACATATTGAATGCCATTCCCATGTCAATAACACTAATTATTTGCTGTTGTATGTCTTATTGGCACGGAAATAGCGAACATGGAATGAGAAAAGCAGGATTGACTTATACAATTATATTGGGAACTGTTTCCACGATTCTTTTAATTGTTCAGCCAATATTTTTGTAAATTTGTATAGCTTTTCTTTTGATTCTGGTTTTCGTTCAATAATTGATTTATAAAGCGAATTTGCTTCTTCCCAGTTTTTACTAGGAAGATAAAACAACATTTCGTGAAAACATTCGCATAAATCAATTTTTTCATGTTTG
>ERZ791603.1451-NODE-1451-length-17504-cov-3.512981_pt1 | contig 17504 bp, 13 predicted proteins | sample MGYA00509966_ERZ791603 | MGnify/ENA primary metagenome ERZ791603 (study PRJEB30046, sample SAMN00791931) | human gut metagenome | study: EMG produced TPA metagenomics assembly of the A metagenome-wide association study of gut microbiota in type 2...
CTATACAAGCAACGTGAACCCCGAAGTGAGATGGGAAGTCAACGGAGAGGTGAAGTCAACTGATAAGGAGTTCAGCTTTACTGAAGCCGAACCGGGAAAATACTATGTAACTCTGGTGGTATCTACGGATGTAGGAGAGAAAAGAGTAAACCTTCCGGTCATCGTATACGGTAAATACAAATATGGGACCTTTGTTCTGAATGAAGGCAACTTCGGCAATCCTCCCAGCTCGCTCATCTTCATTTCTCCGGAAAATGAAATGACGGAAGCAGCATACTTCGAAGCAAACGGTACACACTTGGGAGTTGTATCACAAGACCTGTTCATTGCAAACAATAAGATGTATATCATTTCTCAGAATGGCGGCGAAGACGGTATGCTTGTAATTGCCAATGCCGAAACATTGAAAAAAGAGAAAGGATTCAGCAAGGATCAACTGGCCGACCTCAATTGGCCTACCCACGTAGCCGCTCTGGATGACTCACACGTATACATCCGCGACAATAACGGCGTGCACTTGTTCGATCCGACAACAACCTCCCTGAGTTTAATAGAGGGAACAGACGGAGCGATAAAAAACAGAATGGCGGTAACAGCCCAGAAAGTATTCGCAGGAACCAACAACAGTCTGCTGGTGATTAAAGATAACAAAGTGATAAAAACCATCGCTTTGGAAGGCACACCGACAGGAGTTGTAAAAGCTTCGGATGGCAATGTATGGGTCTCTGTCAACAGCACTCCGGCAAAGATTATGAAAGTATCGTCTAAGGACTACTCAATCTTGAAAACAAACGAATTAGGAAGTTTCCAAGTATCAGCCGGCTGGGGAGCCACTCCGGCAATCAGCGCCAAAGGTGACAGCATTTATTTTGGTAACAACAGCACTACTATCTATCTCCATGATTTCGCGAAGAATCAGACCAAAGAGCTGGCTAAAATCGGTGATTACATACAAAATGCCACAATGACTTACAATAACCTTGCGGTAAATCCGAAAAACAGTGATGTATACGTCACTACAATCAAAGGTTACGGTAACGATTACCTGACCAACAGCATCGGTGTATTTAACTTCACAAGCGGTACCACTAAACTGGTGCAGGACTACAAAAATGCAACTCGCTTCCCTGCGGGAGTATTCTTCACTTACGACTTTGAATAATTATATCTATGAAATATAGTTTTTTATTTATTCAAGTTTCGTAGGTTTGAGAGTTATAGGAGTTATTAACCCATATGAGAGTTTAGAAGTTAAAGTCTATACACTTGTAAAATTAGCACAGAGGGTAGAATACGAATTATAAGTTTTTCATTCCTTTTGTTCCTGCACGAAGTGATAACTCCTTTAACTCTTAAAAAAACAAAACTCATAAAATTTTAATTATTTATCAAATATTCATTATGACAAAAAATATATATATTCTGTTTTTTTTAGTTTTATTTATATCATGCAATGATGAGGAACTGATTCCTTCTCAAACAATCAACGATGTAAATTTAAAACAGACAAGAGCCGCAGGCGATGGAAAATATGATGCACTAGGATACGGCTACAACTGTTTTTACGCAGACTTTAGCGACCCTTTATATGTGCAAGCAAAAGTAATTGATATAGAAAGATTAAAACAAGGAAAAGGAAGAAATCAAATAACGGGAGCAGAAGTCACCTTTAATCCAACGGAAGTAAATGAAGCAATATTACATGGTCGCACAGAATCCAGGGTTGCATATGGAAACTCTATAGAAAAATTAACAAAGAATCTACATATAAATGTTAAGACAAATTTAGGTACTAAAATACTTAAATTATTTTCACTTGATTTAGAAGCAACTATTGACCAAAACAATACAGATAACAGTCTTAATTCATTTTATAAAGTTGATGCTTTAAAAACAACGAGGAGATTAACACTCCCGTATACATCACCATCAAGATTAAAATATTTTTTATCAGATGAATTACTTGCTGACCTAAAGTTCTTATCAGGGAAAGAGCTTATTGATAAATATGGTTCTCACGTAATGACAGATATTTTATTAGGAGGAAAATTTTCAGCATTTTATACTGGTAAATATGAAAGCTTAGATCAACATAGTGAACAGGAATTCAAAGCAGAGTCAAATTTTTTATTATCTTCAGTGAAGGCTGGTGTTAAATACGATCAAACGCTATTTAAAAGTTTCAAACGAGTTAATATATATATAAAGACTCAAGGTGGTACTATAAATTCTAATGCCATCATTAGTCAGAATTCGGATGGAGTATTAGATAATGCATCTATAGATTATGCAGGATGGATGAATAGCGTAGATTTACAATCCGAATCTCTAATTGGAGTTGGAAATCCAGACATAGAAATGCACCTATTAAGTGACTTCATAGATAACCCAATAACGAAAAAAGAAATAGAAGGGGCTTTAGTCAATAGTAAACCAACCTTTATATTAGCATCTACGAATAATCATTTTAAGCCCAAAGACATTGGACTATTAGCGGATATGGGAAACCATCGCTTCGGGCTAATCACATTACATAATAGCACACAGGGTTTCGCTCGGGCAGCTGTGTATTTCATCAAAGAAGGTAGATTTTATAAAATAAAAAATTACGATCTATATTTAGATTCCTCAGGTATGTTAGTTCCTCCAGAAAATACTGAAAAGCAGTTATGGGATATAGAAGTATCTCCCAGTAATCCGAATCTAATAAAATTAAAAAACGTCAAAACAGGTCTTTATATATCTTCCTATGATGGAAGTTTTTGTACAAGTACTATTGAGAATGAAGATCAACTATATTGGAATGTCTCAAGTGCATACTAATTAAATTATAAAATGGTTAGAAATTACACAACTAATATTTTTACCATCACCTCTGCCGATTCGAATGTAAGCTCTTTGTTTCGGCAGAGTCTTCTATCATTCTTCATCCATAACAAACGTTCTTTCGACAATCCATCTTTTATAATAAGCTCAAATCCTTGTTCTTTGTATATACTAACCACAACCTAAATCACATAACTAAATTTAGTCTTAACATTTTCAATAAGTTCTTCCCTTTATTCTCCATTTTGCCAATATGTCTTTTATTCCTGAACCAATTCTTTTAATACCCGCATTAATAAATAAGGGTACCTTGCTATCATGAATATTAGCCATTGTGGCGACCACTTTTATAAGGAAGTTATTTTGTCTACTACAATATGCCGTTTAATTTCTTTCACTTTTTACTGCCATCAACTTCACCCAAGGACGATTATTTCCTCATTAGGTGCTCTGGTTATCTATTATACCTATACCAAGTTTCATTTTTTGACCAGATATCATATATAATCTGCACAGGACTATGCAACCTTTCAAGAAGCAAATCGAGAACTTCAAGAGAAAACCATTTCCTATAATAATAGTAAACCAATTCTCATTTAGGAAAATCTTTAGGAAATATACACCCCTGACAACTGGTTTTAAGTAAATAAAATGTGGTATTCCATATCATACGTAATTTACATTTTCGCTTTCCTACCGGTCCTGCACTTTTGCTATATATTCCCACTCAGTTAGCGTTAAATCTATCTGATGCATCTTTATCATAAGTTTGATCGTTTCAAATAAAAAAGATTCCGGCAGGTAGAGAAACTTTTTTAAGATTTTATTTCAATCATCTTAAACAAGTTCTTCTATATTGCAATCCCCCAAAACAAGCGATTTATTATATTTCCCAAATCACCCTATTACTTTCACAATCAATAAATAGAATCAAAGATTTCCAACAAATAGTAATTTTCTAGCAACAAACTCCCTACGTTACACCGCAACAAGTTTAAGGATGAAACTTTCATTCTATCATTTTTCGTTATATATATCACTCTACGGCTGAGAAGACCTATATAGTCTACTTTACTGTACGATTAAAAAGACTATAAAGAAAAGTCCACACTCTCCCAATAAAAGGGGGCAACCGTACTATAGTAAGTGGCCGTACCCCTTTTATTTTTTAATACTGCACCGGTGGTGTACTCCAGCTACCGGACAGCGTCAGGTTATCGGTTCCAAGCAAAGGAAGATTCACCGGAACGGTAACCGTTATATTGCCAATCAATAATCTAACGGTTCCATTCAACACAGGACCGAGCACAGGAATTCCTCCCAAGATACCATCCAGGTTAGCAATATTCTTCAACTGTACAGAGAGTGTCAGCGAATGGTTTCCGTCGCTCTGCTGTGCATACGATTTCAGCCCCAGGCTGACAAACGAATAGTTCGAACGATATCGGTAATTCGTATTGACTGTTGCCTGTATCGGATCTGTGATATTCACAAACACTCCGTTCAGTAACAACGGACCGTCAATCACGTCATCCACCAATAGTCCGGAGATCAGTCCGGGTTTGGCAACATGAATCTCCCGCACATCATATAGGCCATGAAAACCTCTGATCAGAATATCTTTCTCACTATTTGTCGTACCGGGTGTGGGTGTGAATCCATACCGGAAACGATGATTGCCCGTATAGAAATCCTTTACATTCAGGTCTAAGTCCATAGTCTTCGGGAAGTTGTTTATAGTCACTAAAGCATAAGCAGCATCACTGCCCCGCCAGGGATTCAGTAAATCGCCCAACGCTCCCAATGCACCGTTCTGCGTGGCATTACCGGAAAGAGTCAGCCCTATCTGATTGACCAGCCCTTGCAAAAGTTGTGCATACAGTGTATCCACGACCGGTTCTACCAATGCTGCCACCACCAGATTGACTGCGGCATCGAGTCCGCCAACAACGTCATAGACAAGATTACCAACCGACCCCAAGTTCATTGCCGTTTTCAGTAACCCGGGCAAAATGCCTTGTACCGTCGTCCGGATTATATTCTTATACCCTACTTGCGTCACAATATTATTGGTCAGAGAATTCAAAGCGGTTTGTGCATCCACAAACACTCTTCGCAAATTCAGCATACTGATAATACGCTGCAACAATACATAAGGTTGAGCAGAGGTATCCGAGAAAGATACATTGGCCAGATAAAATTCCGAAGTGTCGGTAAACTCGGCACCGGGTAACACGATCCGGGCATTCGCACGCGTTGTCTGGTAGTTCGTCAGCACATCCGCATAGTTGGTTCCTCCGCCCGAAACGGGAATCGGGAACTGTGTTTTCTCTACATTGGCCAGAAATACAGCTGTATATTGTCCTTTCGGAAGCGTATCTTTCAAGGCCGCCATCGGCCAGGAAGGAGCGGCATCCGTAGTATTCAGCACCACCTTTTCTTTCACAAACTCACCTGTCGACTTATAAATGACGTAACGCAGGTGGCGAACCCGTGAATCAGTCCCTGTGACGGGTGTACGGGTATCTCCTCCTCCGTATCCGGCTGAGAAGGTTACTTCAAAATATCCGTCGGGCAAGTCCGAAGGCTTACCTTCCGGAGGAAGTTGCCCGGGAACTTCACCGGGTACTTCGACCAGTTCTTTCTCACATCCCGTCAGGAAGAGAGAAATAAAAAGGCTCATCATTATTATCACTTTCGTTTTCATCTCCGGTTCTTTTTGCTTTCAGTTTCTATTGAAGGCCATCCCAGGCATTGTCATCCAGATTGATGTTTCCTGCCAAAGTGAAACCTATATTGACATTCGCATAACTTCCGGTCACTTTCACCCAATGATTAGGAGTAAAGATAATCCGGTTTCCCGAAACCACACCCGGAGTATCCGGCAGTTTCACCGTATAACGTTCGGTGAAGATTCCATAGGACACATCCAGATAGAACAGAGTCTTTCTACTTTCCGGAATAGCCAGTAGAAACTGGTTGAAGCTGACTTTTCCCGAAACCGGTGCCTGAGTAGCCAACGTCTTCGTACCGCCGTCACCGGCTGTTTGCCATGTCAGTGCCGTCCCATCCGTTGCACGGGTAGCCGTCACAAGTTGCTCGGCTATCAATGTCATAGAGTTGACATACGCAGGAACATTGGTCACTTCAAGTGTAAAACCGCTAACCAGCCTTTTCAGCGTACCCGTCACATAGTTGATCTGTGAAGGTTTAAAAATGGGACCAACCAACGTTGCACCCCGGTAACCGTTTCCGAAACACGAGAAGAACTCCGGAACTACCGTCGGATTGACCGGTTGCAAATACAAATTAGCCAATGTAGCCGGAGTATCTGTCGAACCGATATTAAACCGTTTCGTCGCACCCCCGCCACCGGTAAAATCATAATCACTCCGATTATATCCGATCACCAACAACTGATAGGTAGAGGCTGCCGAAAGAGTAAGCATCGTGGCTACTGCCGGAAACGAGTTGACGTCCAATTGTCGGGCTGCACTATATTCCGGAATGAAATTAGCTGCATCGTTGGACGATGCCTCATCCGTTTTCCGAAAAGGCAGAATCAATATCCTGTTGACAGAAAGAGCTGCATCTCCCGGCGCACGACTCATGACCCCGTCCCGCTTTATTTCAAAACGGACCGGAACCCCTTCTTCCAAGGGGAGTTCGGCAACATCATCTGTTGAGCAGCTGCCCAACAAGAGCGTTGCCAGAAATCCCGTCAGAAGGATAGTTATATAGCCTGCCTTTCTCATAGCCATACCATGATTCTGTTTTTGAGTTACTTTTACTGAATTACCAGGTTATGTATCAATTCCCATGCCGGACTGATAGTGATCACAATATTCTGATCGGTCAGCAAATCTACCGGAGCATCATCGTCACCCGGGTTACCCGGTGTTCCACCATCTACACTGCCCGTAGCACCTTTCACACCCAATGAATAAAAATGATTGGCCATCAGATTGAACTGTGTTGCTCCCGAACTGTTAGTATCGCTCACGGTCCACTCCTTGATAGCTACACCACTTGCGTCATAAAGTCCCAAAGTCATGCTCACGCCACTAACCGGTATATAGAAAGAACCTCCCAATTGCGAATTAGGCACTTTTACCACTCCCTGACCGGAAAGATCGTTACCTACATACACACCGTTGGAAACAGCCTGCCCGGAAAGATCCATGTCTATTATATTATAAGGAGTAGGCGCTGTATTGATCCCCACACCATTAGTCAGGTTCACCTGTTGGTTGGAGTTGCTGACCTTCAGACGCAGATACTTCACGGTACTTCCGTTTAGCACTTGAGGAACATTCTTGAAGTATCCCAGCACACCGGCCACCTTACGGGTCATCTCAATGCTGACACGAGTTCCTCCCTGGGCCATCACTTCCGCATCGGCCGAACCCGCAAAGATTTCCGATTCATCGCCCGAGTTCACAATAGAAGCAAGCATATCCGTATAATTGGTATTGCCGGAAGTGGGTGTAGTCACAGAGAAGCGGTCAGTTGCATCACGTCCTACGGCCAGAAACTTATATACGCCGACAGGAAGTTTATCCGCATCGGGAACAGCGAAACGTTTAAAGGTAGTACCATCGGTCCAGCCGGTGATATCATAAGTCTTTTGATGCAGATAGGTCGAGCCGTTCTGCACAAAAGCATAAACACTGACACGAGTGACATGCTGTGTGGCCTCCTGGCTATACACCGGCATCCGGGTTCCAATTCCGTCTGTCAGACCATTAACCGCAGACAGCTCAAATGTAATTGCAGCATTTTCAGGATTCACTTCGGGTGAAGAATCATCTTCGCTGGAACAAGCAGCAAACACAAATAAGCTTGCTGCCACCAGAAACATTAATTTTTTCATAATAGCAAAGTTTAGTTTAATAAATAGATAAGAGAAAAAGTGATCAGAAAATATCCAGGCGATGTATCGTGATCCATTCTCCACGGATGAACATCTTGATTTCCCAGATTCCTTCTGATGTATTGTAGTCTATAGAAACAGCAGTTATTTCATTACGCCGCATATCCATCTCCATCACCGGCAATTTCAGATATGGAGTTTCTGATGCACGTGTACCACCGGTATAGAAAGTCAAAGTTAATTTGGAATGTCCCTCTGCCGAAGTAGGAGCAAGCAATGTCTCCAAGACACTGGTGAACGGCACATTTTTGTCAACTTGAGTGCTTCCGGAATAGTTGAGGCCGGCATCCGTCGACTGATAAACATGACTTACATTCTGTTCAATGCGTGTTATCTCAGACGGGAAATTTGAACAGAGCAGTAACAACTTTCCCTTCGTGCGTTCCAGTGTCAATTCTTCTGTCTGATAATCGGGAGAGAAATGCAAGTCCCCGCTTGTCACATAAATATCCGTATGTTCCTTCCCATCCTGATGCAAGATACCGGCGGGATAGTCCGTGGTCAGATTTCCCCATACGGCCAATTTGTAGTCACCATCGGGTACGCCCGGAAAAGTAAGGGTGTATTCCTTTTCTTCACCTTCCGTAGAGACGACCGCCGACTCTCTGATCAATGCTCCGGTAGATGCATCGTACAGGGCGTAATAGAGAGTTCCCGCATAAGTCCGGAAAGGCAGATTTTCGTCTACCGGGCTCAACTGTGGAAACTGCGATATATTCAAATAGTTCTTGTCCTTAACAGATACCCTAACCGAGTAAGGTTGTTCTACCGGACATTCGTCTCCGCAAGAGGAAGCAAGTACCATGCCAACTACCATGCAGAAGATCTGTATTACTCTTCTATTCATAATCTCTAAAGTTTAAATATAAAACAATTCGTTCAATCACTCAGAAATCAGTATCCTAAAACCGAGATACTTTCCCTATGGTAGTTTTGTAAGCGAGGCACCGTTGCTCCGCATAAGTCAAATATCAACAGAAAGATTATGCATTTGTTTTGCCATGAATCATTATTATCTGTTAAAGTTATATCCCGTCATCCAATTGTTTAAATGATTCATAAATAAACAAGAGGAGAAAACAAAGTTTATCCTCTAAATGTTGTAGAATAAAACAAGATTTAAAAGTAAGAAGATTATGACTGAAAATTATGAACTGATAGATAATGAAGAAAAACATCAATATGAATTTCATGTTGAAGGTTATGTTCCCCGGATAGAATACATAAAATCTTTAAATGGAGAGATCTATCTGACACATACCGAAGTACCGGCCGCCTTGGGAGGACACGGAATAGGTTCACAACTTGCAGAGAAAGTTCTCACTGACATTGAACGGCAGGGATTGCGCCTGGTTCCTCTCTGTCCGTTCGTTGCGGGATATATACATAAGCATCCGGAATGGAAGCGTATTGTACTTCGTGGTATTCACATTCAATAATATAAAAACAGTTATGGGAAAACAAATAGAATACAGCAATGGCGAACTGACCATTGTATGGCAACCGGAACTCTGCCGGCATGCCGGAATCTGCGTAAAGACACTGCCTAACGTATATCACCCGAAAGAACGTCCGTGGATAAAGATGGAGAATGCTACCACGGAAGAACTGATTGCCCAAATCAAAATGTGTCCGTCGGGAGCGTTGAGTTATAAACTAAAGAAATAAGATAAATCGCCGGAAACATCTTTCAAACGATATTCCCGGCGACTTTTATATTTCCTCTCCGTCCACAAACTGCGGTTATAAGATTTAGTCTGCTCTCCTGATCACTCTAAACTCACATTGATCAGTCCCTAAAAGTCCTGTTCCATCTACTCCCTCTGCCACTCCAATAAAACCGGTATTAATGTCGGAGCAATAAAAAGAAACGGTAGCCTCACCTTTTTCGTCAGTCACTACGGACGGAGCCCATAGCAATGTATTGCGGGCATCAGGTACAGGCAACTGCATATCTATTTCATCCGGTTGGTAAAACTCACGCTTACCGTAATACCCTTTCACTCGCCACATATTATTCATACGGAGCAGTTCCTCTTCGGTAAATTCAGCAGCATGATAAACCACGGAATGTGCATCGACCACACTAAAATAGACTCCCCCACCTTTTGCGTCCTCATAATATTTATACTTGGCTATCCTATAAGTTTCTCCGTCAACCGGTTGTTTCCTACCTTTAGCCGGACATCCACCTTCTCCCACCAGTGCATGATGTCCCTGATAATCCGGATTATAATTCAATAAAAGCCCACACGAAGTACAAACATAGACACTATTCAGATTCATTTGAGCCAAACTATCCAGACGTCCCATAAGCTTATCTCTGAACGGCTTACGAGCCTTGCGGGCAATGACCACTTCATCCAGCAGAATGGTACTGTCACCACTCACGACCGGTGCATCGTAAATCTCCTCTTTGGGTCTCTGTGTACAATTTATCAGCGAGCAGTCAAAAGACTTCTTTCTCCGTATGCTATCGATGGCAGGGAAGTAATCCTGAATCTCCAATTCAGGTTTAAACTCTTTCGACAACATGGGTTTCAGATACACATACCCGCCACGAAGTGTCTTCATCAAATCAGTATCGACCGTAAAACGCCCCAAGGAATCCGTCATCAGATAGGTGGAATTTCCTTCGGCGCCCGAAACCTGAATAAGTTGTTTAGCACCTCCCGTTCCTTTACTTTTCTTCTTACTGCCCAAGGTCTGAATTCCCGTTACATCATCCCTCAAAAACATCTCGCCATGACGGATCGTTCCGTTAAGTTCCCAGACGTATCGCCTCCACCCCTGAGTCAGCAACAACAGATCCATTGCCTGCATACGATCAGCATTCTTCTCGTCAAAGTAATAAGCCGGCCGGCAGACAGCACCACGTATCTGTGATGACAAATAACAATAAGCCAGCATGTTCACCCGGTCATCCGGATTGCTGTATGCTTTGTCAAACACACTGATACCCAAATCGGCTTTCACGGGCTGTCCATTATCATCTGTCACTTTTACTTTCAATGTAGCTTTTTCCCGAAGAACATAGCTCTCTTTCTCCGTTACAATATCAATATGAAGCTTCTTTTCCGGATGCACATATACCAACCTTTCCGCCACAGGCTGCATAGCCGCATTGAACAAGGTAAACTCCGCTATGCCCTGATAAGGAAACTCCGAAAGAGGTATCTTCATTTTCAAACGATCTTTCAGCAACCCTTTTGCCACACAGCAGACGGTTCCTCGTATCTGTCCCACCAGATATACCTCCTGATCGGACAATCCTTCCGTTTGGGAAATAAGGAATTCAAGCTGTTTCCCGTCCCGCCCGGATAACCGGAGCCCCATCCCCTGCCGATAGATTTCAGGTAAAGCATAACTATACCCGTTCGCCAGCTCTATCCGGTATTCTTTGCCGGAGGAAGGAGTAAAAGGTATGACTCCCATCCCATCGTGGCTACTTTTAAAAGACAAAACAGGAATTTCATCCTGATACAATGTTCCTTCCACATCGACCGGACATCCTCCGCTGCCCGTCGCTTTAAACGCCAAACGGAACGGTAAACCTGAAACCAGATTTCCTCCTTCGGGAAAAAGATTGAACCGGAACTCACCCGGCTTCTCTCGATGCTCCGGCAAAGAATCAAGAGCGATATTCCTGACTATCCTGATTTTACGTTCCGGAGATATTCCGGTCGTATCATTATAATATGAGTGGCGGGTATAGGTTCCCAACCGATAATTGCCCTCCGATAATTTTGTATCTATATATACATGGCCCTCAGCAATCCCCTTCTCTATGGGATACTTTTCGGCCCAAACCACACTATCCTTATCATTAAGCATCTGCAAGTAGAGCGTTTCGCTTTGTTCCGACAACGCGAACGATTTGGCATCCAATTGATAGGCCTTAAACCATAAATCTTCTCCCGTTTCATATATATCTTTGCTGGTCTGCAAATAGATGAGTTCAGAGGGATGACCGGACAAACGTTGACTGACAGACATAAACAAAGTATCTATGCTGTTTTGAGCAACGGTTGTCATACCACCCCCAATAACGATCGCCAATAATAGGATACGCTTTATCATTGCATTTTCTTCATAATATCACATTCATTCACGGAATACGCAGATGTCACTTGCCACGTCATCACAAAGTCCGGATGCAGCAAATAGCGGATCATGAACTTCTTCTTATGTTCCGTACGGTACTCTTCCGCCGGAAACTCCCCGTGTTCACATACCTGGAACGGCATGATGCGAAGATGCTCCCTAAAATCGACCTCTGAAGTATCCATACACTTAAACATCACTTCTTTTGCTGACCAATGTAAAAGTAAAGACCAGGTATCTTCTCCCTGATATTCAGAAATCAACTCGTCCGGACGCATATATTTATGAGCGACCTTGTGCACCCGCTGCCCGTATTGCTCGATATCGATTCCCACTTCGGACACGGGACTCAGTATAACTGCGACATAGCCGCGAGTGTGAGAAATGCTGATGAAATAAGAAGAATCCGCCAAATGGGGTTTGCCACTGGGAGCATATTCAATTGTCTTTTCCTCCCCCAGCAACTGATATAGCAATACACGTACGGAAAGCCATTCCAATTTACGATGAGGTGAAGAAAAGCGCGTCAACTGTTGCTCATATCTTTCCGGATCGGGCAACAGTGCCAAAAGTTCTTCCGGGGACTCTTCTGTTTTCCAGATTCCCCACTGATAAGCAATTTCTTTATATTCCCGTAACAAAGCCATGGCAAAAGCTGATATCAGGAAGCTTCTTCCTCTGTGGAAGGCTCGTTAACGGTAAACTTCACTTTCAGGATTCTCCGGCTATCCATAGCCAGCACTTCAAATTCGTATCGATGATAGAGAACCTTCTCATGGAGTGCCGGAAATTCTCCCTTTATCTCGAGCAACAGTCCGGCCAGTGTATCGGCATCTCCATCTACTTTGTCAAAATCATCTTCGTCGACCTTCGTAATCTTATAAAAATCGGTCAACTGCGTTTTAGCCTCAAACACCCAGGTATGATCGTTAATCACCGTATAGGTACGCTCTTCATCATCATATTCATCATGAATCTCCCCAACGATCTCTTCAATGATATCCTCCATTGTCACAATTCCCGATGTACCCCCGAATTCATCCACAACAATGGCAATATGAATCTTATTTGCCTGGAAATCACGTAAAAGATCATCGATCATTTTAGTTTCCGGCACAAAATATGCCGGACGGATCAGTGACTGCCAACGGAAATTGTCACCCTTATTAAGGTGGGGCAACAAATCCTTGATATAAAGTACCCCCTTGATATTATCACGTGTGCCCGAATAGATGGGGATACGGGAATATGCATTGTCGATAATACATTGAATTACATCTTTAAAAGGAGTACGTATATCAAGATCGACCACGTCGAGGCGGGAAGTCATAACCTCCTTGGCTGTTTCGCCACCAAAACGAATGATGCCTTCCAGTATATTATTTTCTTCCGTAAGTTCGGCCTTGTCGGTCAGTTCAAGGGCATGAGAAAGTTCGTCAACCGATATATTGTGATTCTTTTTGGCAAAATGTTTATTCAAGAAAGCCGTAGAATGTACTAACACAGCAGAGATAGGAGCAAATACTTTACGCAACATATAGATGACCGGAGCGGAGAAACGGCAGAAAGCCAATGTCTTCTGGGCCGAATAGATCTTAGGCATAATCTCTCCGAAAAGCAACAAGAGGAAAGTCAGGATAACAGTCAGTATCAAAAACTCTGCAAGAGGCGAATGAAAGACAAAGACATTCATGAAGAAGAAGTTACAGAGCATGATAATGGTAACATTCACAAAGTTGTTTGTGATAAGAATGGTTGCCAACAAACGTTCGGAGTCTGCGAGCAGATTGCTGATTTTCCCATCAGAAGGATGATTGCCTTCTTCTATATCATTCAGATCGGAAGGCGAAAGTGAGAAGAAAGCGATTTCGGATGCCGAAGCAAAGCCCGAGGCGAGCAGGAGCAAACCTGCCAGAATAATGGCTATTATTGCCGATAATGAAGGTGTGTTTACGGATATTCCGTTAAAAATTTCTGCCAATTGGCATAAATAAGCGTCTGGGTCCAAAATATTGGTTTTAAGTTAATAATAAGTAGCTACATGCAAATCATGTGCCACAAGTTGTCAGCTAAAAGTTATCACTACAAGTTAAGGTTAGATGCCGGATGGCAATTCTAACTCTTAACTTGTAGCCATTAACCATTAAAACGGCAGGTCATCCGCCGAATTATCTTGCGAAGACACCGGTTGCTGCGGTTGTTGCGATTGAGATCTCACGGGAGCAGCAGCCTGCTGCTGTGCCGGAGCATACGATCCCGAACCGGTACCTTTCGGAGTGAGCATTTCCATATTATCCACAAAAATCTCGGTAACATAGCGTTTAGCCCCATTCTGGTCATCATAAGAACGGGTTCTTATTTTCCCCTCCACATAGAGCTTATCACCTTTATGTACATACTTTTCGGCAGTTTCTGCCAGTCCGCGCCAAAGGACAAGATTGTGCCATTCGGTCCGTTCAGGTACTTGTGTACCATTCGACAAAGTATATGCGCGGTCGGTCGTAGCCAAAGGAAAACTGGCTACAGCAATACCTGTATCCAAATATCTCACTTCAGGGTCTTTTCCGACATTTCCTATCAATATCACTTTATTTACTGACATATTCTCAGAATTTTATGTTTCTAAATACCGAATTTCGTTGCCAAAATTAAATAGAATAACAATAGAATGCAAGAATTGTTACAACTTTTATAAAGCTCTATAAGTTTTATTGCGCACTTTTCTCAAAATGGTTTGCAATTCAAAAAGCTTGGCTGGATTCTTCTCTGCAAGATTCTCCTGTTCATAATCTTTAGTCATGTCATACAATTGCGGAATGCTCAGATTACCCGTTTCTATTTTAGGTCCCCAGGTTATCATGTGAGGGCCGTCGTTAGGTTCAATGTATTTCCAGTCCTTGGTACGTACTGACAGTGTGTGGTTAGAGGCTTGCTCAATCACCCAAGGACGGTCGGTAGAATCCGTTCCCAGCCAGTTGCCCAGACGGTCAAAACTATCGGGAGCCGCTCCTTTGGGAACCCTTGCATCAACCAGGGAAGCTAAAGAGGCCAGCCAGTCGATTTGTGAAACCAATACATCCGACACCTGCGGCTGAGTAATTTTCTTAGGCCAGCGCACAATGGCGGGAATACGGGTTCCACCTTCGAAAGCACTATATTTGTTGCCACGCAGCGGACCTGCCGGACTGTGCCCGTTGAGCAGCTCCTCTGCACGATCCTGATAACCATCATCCACAACAGGACCGTTATCACTGGAAAGAATAATCAATGTGTTTTCAGAAAGTCCCAGCTTGTCAAGTGTTTCCAGGATTTGCCCTACACTCCAGTCGAACTGTACAATGGCCTCTCCGCGCACCCCCATCGGATTCTTACCACGGAAACGCTCGTGTGGAAAGCGTGGAACGTGCACATCATTCGTTGCAAAATACATAAAGAACGGTTCATCCTTATGTTCGCGAATAAAGTTGATGGCATGTGTAGTGATCGAGTCGGCAATATTTTCATCTTTCCATAAAGCCTTGCCTCCCCCTTTCATATAACCGATGCGGCCGATTCCGTTTACGATAGCCATATCATGTCCATGACTGTGTTTCTGGTTATACAACAGCTCCGGATGATCTTTCCCTAAAGGTTCTCCTTCAAAAGGTTTGCGGTAGCTGACTTCGATAGGGGCACTCGGGTCATAGTTTGCCACTTTTCCGTTTTCAATAAATACACAGGGCACACGGTCGGCAGTAGCAGCCATAATGTATGAATAGTCAAATCCCAAATCCCCCAATGCAGCGGGAAGTGGAGCATTCCAGTCTTGCTCTCCGCTTTTATCTCCCAGTCCCAAATGCCATTTACCGAGAGCAGCAGTCACATAACCGGAATTTTTAAACATATCGGCCATCGTGTAATCTTCCGGACGGATAATCATTCCGGCATTTCCGGCTGCTACATCCGTTCCCGGACGACGCCAGGCATATTCTCCCGTAAGCATGGAGTAACGTGAAGGAGTACTGGTAGCCGCAGTAGCATGCGCATTAGTAAAGCGAATACCTTCGGATGCCAAACGGTTAACATTAGGAGTTTGTACATTTTTAGCTCCATAACATTCCAGATCGCCATATCCCAAATCATCTGCATAGATAAACACCACATTCGGCAGTTGTCGGTCATTCACCTTCTGTTTGTTTTTTCCTCCTTTTTGTCCACTTGCGGCCATCAGGCAAGCTACGGGAGAAAGACAGGCTAATAGTAAGTAAGGTCGTTTCATAATTTTAGATATTTATAATTCAACAAAATATATTCAGTTTCTATTTCAATCGATGTATTTCTCTATAAAGGCATGCACCAGTTTTGAGACGGCATATTGTTCCAGCTCTTCAGCCTTTATTTTTTGATAAGCAGCAAACGAATGACTATCTTCCGGAAGATCTACTATATAAAAATTGGCATAAATCACCCGGTGGGAAAGCACGTGTTTCACGTCCCGGCAAACCGAACGGACTACCGGAAGTTCCTTGGGGGCAAACAATACCTTGAACTCGGGCAGTGCCAAAAATTCCTCCTCCGAAACAGCAACCGGAGTTTCAATCAACGGAAGCTCGAACAGATTTCTCCAGATATCATTTCCCGTCCTTTTATTTATGAAAGTATGCACGCCCATGCGTACATATATATAATTGAAATAACGATTGGTCGTTTTTATTTTGTGCTGCTTGACCGGAAGCTCCACCACTGTCCCCTTTGCCAGCGCCGCACAACTGTCAGCCAATGGACAAAACATGCAGTTGGGAGTTTGAGGAGAACATTGGATCGCTCCGAAGTCCATAATAGCCTGATTGTATAATGCGGGGTTCTTTCTATCCAGCAATTCATCCGCCACAGCCGCAAACAATTTTTTCCCTTCCGTAGAATCAATCGGAGTATCGATGCCCAGATAACGCGACAGTACTCGATATACATTTCCATCGACCACCGCATAAGGCATGTTATACGCAAAAGAACAAATGGCAGCGGCTGTATACTCCCCTACCCCTTTGAGGGCGCGCACCTCAGGATAAGTTTTCGGAAACACCCCATTCATGCTCTTGGCGGCGGCATGCAAATTACGGGCACGCGAATAATAGCCCAGTCCCTGCCAATACTTCATCACTTCGTCTTCATCCGCCTCGGCCAAAGTGGCGACATCGGGAAAACGTTTCATAAAGCGGACGAAATAATCGTACCCCTGCACCACACGCGTTTGCTGAAGAATGATTTCCGATATCCATATTACATACGGATCTGCCGAATCCCTCCAGGGAAGTTCACGTTTATATTCCTTGTACCAATTCTCTATTGCATTGCTGAAATTCCGGTTCATGCTTTTTGGACGGATTCTTCTTTTTGTTAACTTTATCCTTGCACAAAAGTAGTCATTTTCGTTTAATTACGAACTAAGAAAGCTTAATGAAGCGACTTTTTTAGAAAATTGTTCGGGATATATTTTTTTGGGAGACTAAAAAGCTATATATTTGCAGTCCAAAAAATTAGAAAGAACATAGTAATAATATTTTTTTTAAGGAAAAATGACTAAAGCAGATATTGTAAACGAGATTACAAAGAAAACCGGTATTGACAAGACAACCGTTCTTACAACAGTTGAAGCATTCAT